>Ga0209395_1002240_pt1 | contig 25795 bp, 23 predicted proteins | sample GOMGulsemesocosm_3_FD_184635 | JGI IMG/M metagenome (GOLD analysis project Ga0209395, IMG submission 184635) | Methane-oxidizing microbial communities from mesocosms in the Gulf of Mexico - GOM9D Gulf of Mexico (SPAdes) (version 2) | ecosystem: Environmental > Aquatic > Marine > Cold seeps... | reverse complement strand
AATAATATCCTTTCAAACATACTGACATCAACATCAATAGAAAACAATTGATTTATATCAGAAAAACCTCTTATACAATGAAATATCTGAATCAATAAACTGACCATATAAGTTAGCTATGATTGATTTTAACGACTAATTACAAGATACTGATCTTGACTCCCACGATAATGATACCAAGAGGCTTAAATCTCTTTTACCCCCCCATATGCCTCAAAATATAATTTCCAAAAAGATTGATACACTGACTAGTTTTAATGCCATAAATTAACCATTGGGGATACTAAAATATTATTCGATAAACAAGGCGATTACGGTTAAATGGAAAACATAATCACTTAAAACCTAATATTAATTAAATTTAAAAACAATATTACCTAGCTTTATTCACTGCGACTTGTATATATTAATTAAAACGGACTTTGTGGTTTAGCAATGGAATTTTCAACAGAATTATTATTTATCTCACTTATTTTAATTCCTATGTCGATATGTATCGGTATTATGTATTTACTTAAATCAATCAACGAAAATCGGCGTGCCTTTCCTTTTGACATTGCCTCCACCGCTCGCACTCCTGGACATTCATTAATCAGCCAAATTATTAATGCTACATGGAACGTTGCTTACAATGCGATGTTTATTTTCTTTTCTTTTATGCTGCCTTTCTCTATTACTGGTTTTAATTTTTATGCGGGTAATCCAATCGCATCCCTACCGACAACGATATTCATAGCTGGCTGTATATTTATATTCTTTGGCATAAAATTTTTTAAAGAATTCACCAAACTAAAACAACTTAGAGTTGGCCTCGAAGCCGAATGGGCTGTGGGTATAAAACTTAATGAGTTACAGCAATTAGGTTATAAAGTATTTCATGATGTTCAGGCCAATAATTTTAACATTGACCACTTAGTTGTGGGTGCCAACGGTGTTTATGCCGTAGAAACCAAAGGACGTCGTAAACCTTTAATAAAGGCTAAAAATAAAACAAGAGATAAACAATACAATGTTTTAGTAAAAGGAACATTACTTGAATTTCCAACATGGCGAGATTCAAAATCAGTTGAACAAGCGATAAGACAAGCGAAATGGGTATCTAACTGGTTAACAAAATCTACAGGGCAAGAGGTTCATGCATCTGCGATTTTAATTATTCCTGGTTGGTTCATTGAACGTAAAGAAAAACCGGTTATTCCTGTGTTACCTCACAATAACTTAGAAAAAACATTTCCTAAATTATTAGGGAGTCAATTGGACAGTGTCACTATCGAACGTATATGTTATCAGATTGAACAACGTGTTAAGCGCGGTAATGATTCACTTTAAAGGTTTTTAGTTTGGCATTCTCTGATTAAATATTAATAAGGTATCCTTGCCTGATAGTCTGAGTAGTCATGTAAACACACAACAATTTATAACTATTGAGAGGCCTAAAACAGTTCGAAAGACACTTTTTTAGATTTACAACGTAGCTCTTTCTATGTAATTAGTGTTTATGGCCATTCACATAAAAGGGCGAGTAAGTGAATGCATTTTGGTATTTCACCGTGCTCCTTTATCGCTTATTTGGGACGTTTTTCTTGTTTGATCCAATCCATGCTTTACCGTCGTTTGATAACGTAAAGTGAAGACTTAATGAAATTCAGGTTTTATCGTTCGATTTTTATTGGCTTTAAAATCAATATTTGCTTGTTATCTACGTCTGGTGTGATGAGTCCAAAATTTTTATCATCGTTCCATGCTCTTAGCTTTCCTTTAACACGAATATTAGTAATTTCGTTTTTAAATCTTTTTTTGCGATTTATATATATTGCCTGTATATCAAAAAACTATCATTTTCGATTTTTATCGCTGACATAATATTTTTATTTTCTTTGCTGACATTTAGAATAATCATAACTTCTTTTTAATAGTTATCTCCTTCGATTTTACACTTTTCGAAGATATTTATCGTAAAGCCTATAGATTAATTTCGGAAAATAAAAAAAACAGTCAATGAGGAAATAACGTTTAGCTTTAGGCTCATCTATAAAAATCATAGGCCTACGTATTTTTGCTATATAAGTAGAGCCATCTTCCTTTCGTGTTTCAATAGACATAAAACCAGAAAGCTTATTAGTATCATCTCGTTCATATTGACACTTCTCCTGATTTTTTAAGAAAGCAGGTCGTGGTAAATAAGACATAATTAAAGTCTCCTATTCCTTTGGAATATCTTACCTATATCCCGTTAAAAACACTCAATATTACTTAATCAACCATCACAGGATGTTCATCCGGTATTCTAGTAGCTAAATTATTATCAATGGCTTTATTGGTTTGATTACTTAGTTGCCAACCAATACCAATACACAAAATATGATTTTTTCCTTCATAATATCCACCACCAAAAAATGGCATTCGTTTTTTGTCTTTCTGCCAATATTAATTCCACTTCGGTTAATACGGGCAAAGGGCACTCTTTCTTGAAAAACGTAAATAATGCTTGAAGCCATTTACACATAGAAATTTCCTTATATGGATAACCCAATAATACTTCATTTATTACAGCGTAAAAAGACCTCTATTTAACGACAACCAACTTACAATTTTTAAGTGATGACGTGTGCATTGTTCACGCACAAATAAGAGTGTCGTACAAATAAACCGTCCCATTAAAAGCATTATAAACAATAGACTACAAACAAAAGAGAATTAAATTTGGTGCACAGCTATCAAATAAAAAAACAGATTTTAAATGTGCATCTGCGTACATACTAATTTAAAAACTGTTCAAATTAAATGGTGGCCCTCCTTTGAACCACCGTTATCGCACGTTAAATAACCCAATTATCGAATACTCTTAAAGCAAGTATCACTGTTTACGCACAAGCCTTTGAAAATCTTGTGTTTTATGCCCTGTGCAGCTGCACTCGATCTGCACTGGGTCTTCGCGACAAAAACGCCCCTAAGCCGTGCTCCATTAAATAGTGATGCCAGGTAGTTAACGCCTCGGCACATTTCACGTCGGCGAACGTTTGTATGTAGGCTTGATCCACCGCTCGCAATTGGTGATTTAACAAGAATTCACCAATAATATAATCAACACCTAGCTCTAACCATGAGGTACGCGCCAATTTACGTAGGTCATGCGAACTCCATTCCTGCTGTGCCAAAGACGATACTTGTTGTGACGCATATGGGGCACTGACTGATAATTTGCTATCACTGCTTTTCGCAAACAAATAATCACTGCGTCTCGCCGGCCCTACTAACCGTTGTCGGTGAAGATTCAATACCTGCCAGGCAACATCGGTCAGAGGTAAACGAAGTGATCGTTTGGTTTTAGTCTCCTGTGCACGTATCCGCCATGTATTAGCACGCCGGTCAAAATCGCGCCAACACGCCAACCGTGTTTCACCAACGCGGGTACCAAATAACAACATCATTAATATCATGGTTTGCACATTGGTCGGTGCGTCTTCAAGTAAAACATACAAATGCGGTAAATCTACCACGCTCAGTCTCCCTATTTTCGCCGTGATTTTTTTGCTGACAAACTCCTTAAAAACAAAATTAGCCATTGGATCATCAAGTAATATCCCTGCACCAACACCACGTTTAAACGCACGCTTTAACACCTGAAAGATTTGACGCAATGTCGATGGTTTAAGTTTTTGTTGTAATGGCCACATCAACTGTTCATCCAAGACTTGCCGGTGGAGTTCAGTAATTACTACTCGGCCCAATAGCGGTAACAAATGGGCGTTGATCACGGATTTAATGCCTTTTTGTGAATGCACACTCAGCTGTTTATCTTGTTCCACCCGCACTAAATACCAGTCAAGTACATCCGCGACCTGCTTCATTGGTGCGACAGCAACCTCTGCAACTTTGCCTTGCTGTGCCGCTAAACTTAGGTGCTGCTCGGCAATACGCAATGCTTTTTTGGCGGTGGTGGTAGAAAGCTTGGGAAAACTGCCAAGCTTTTTCCACTGACGTTTACCTAACAGCCAAATAACACAATAAAAGGAGCCATGGCGGCGATCTCGCCAATAGCGAAAGACCAAACCAGAATGGCTATCGGTTAACTGTGTAATGGATGTCTGTGCTTGATAGTGATGAATAACTTCATTGCTAATTGTTATCGTTTTATTTTGTTTGGGCATAAGTCGCTCCTTGACGATGTTGTTCCCCTAACAGCATAGCCGTCACTTCTTGTTTTAACACCCTGCGGTCAAGTACCTTAGGTAATTCAATTCCTTGCGGTAAGCCTGGACGTTTAATGCCATTAATGATCATGCTGTCATCAACCACTAATTCATCCAGTAAATTGATCAAACGGCCCGCTTGTCTTTTTACATACCGCGTTTTTGCGGCAATACCACAAGCAACTTGTTTTGCTACGATACGTTGCATATTCATTGGCTTGGTATTTTCAATGAATTTACGATGGGCTTTGGGATATTCTCCTAAGAATAAACCATCGGATTGCCGTAACGCCAATAACGGGATCACTGTTTTTCCTTGGTTTTTTAACACCATTTCATGGCGATACCAATAACCGTACAATGGATCAGTACTCGGTAGCTTTTGTTCTAGATACTTTCGATAAATACGCATGAATTTGCTAGATTTTAGTGAGCCAATATACATGGTTTGTGCCGGTCGACCGATATAACTGACTTGAGGTTTTGGCCCGGTATTGGGCTTATACAACCCTTTCGCTACGTCTTTTTGTGTCCGGCGAATATCAAAACGCCCGGTGAAATCATCATAATAAATATCGATACGACGAATAATACCATTGTGCGTTTGTGCTAGATGGATCAAGGGGCAAAACCTCTGTGCAGACAATTCAATTAACGCACATTGCGCGCCATTAAGTTCCAGTTTCAGCCGATTTTTTGCCGGTAAATACTTGATGCTCCCTTTTGTTTTTTTATTGCTGGTGGTTAACGCACTGTGTAACAAATTACCATCGGTAAATTGACCTAATGTGTGTGGTCCTTTGCTGCCGATGCGAATATGATGTTCTCTTAAATATTCGTAGAGCCTTGTTTTTAGTTGCTGAAATTCTGTTTTACTTTTCGTCGAAAACTCGATGGTGAGATGATCGATCGCCGTATGTTTTTGGGGACAGTGGGTCGCCATATTTTCTACTCCAATATTTTTAATGATTGATTGATAATTAACAAGTTATTGGCAGGATTTATGTTCATAAATACCCGCCTTATTATCTAGTTAGTCATTACTCAGCCACTAATTTGATGATTGGAGCTTTCAACCTTGGCTAACATCCAGCTGTCTATCAGATCTGCGTCCCATGCCACGGCTCGTTCACCTAACTTTATGTTTTTCGGAAACTTCCCTTCGGCCATAAATGCGTAAATGGAACTCTTTTTTAACGATGTTTTTTCGATCACTTCTGCTAATTTGATAAATTTCATTTCTTTTCCTGTAGGCACAAAAAGCCCGTCACTGCAAAATTTGAGTTAAAAATCTGGTATTGAATTGTTTAATAAAATGGCTACAGCACTGTGTAGCGAACTAAGGTGTACCCAGGAAAATTAGGTAAAGAGAAATGTGAAGAATTGTTTGTTGTTCCGATCGACAAAGGCGGTAAGCCTTCGTAGTTTAATTTCTATCAGGTGATAGTACTTAGCTTTTGGCGGTAATAGTTTTTGAAGAGCTTTATTGATGAATTTTTTCAATAACAATAACATCGGCAATATTGCCGTTAAAAAAGAATTTCCTATTTTAGGTTTCTTTTTCGGTAAAGGATGAAATTCATACCCGAAGAATCCAGGCAAATAAAAACCATCATCCGTATAGGCAATTCCACCAGCAAGAAATCTTACCTGTGGATTGTTTTGTAAGTCCTCTAAAGTAATTACCTTGATAACAACTTTATTTACGCCTCTATTTGCCAACTGCTCTCTCTTTTTTTTAAAGTTTTCGTCTATTAGGGATCATTAAGATCCATACAAGAACAAACAATTTACTATAAAAAAAAGATAATAAGAAGCGATTTAATCATTTATTTTTCAAAATGTTACGCCATATATCAAAGATGATATATATAGAGTCCAATGCGGTCCACAGGGGATATATTTTTTATTTAACTATTTTTTAAAAGTGAAGTCCTATGGATGTTTTTCACAGTTAGCAGTATATTTTTATGTAATCAAACAGACAAATCAATTTTACTATCAAATGACCCCTGTTAGGAAGCGAGCCGCAGAAATACGCTCAAGATGGAATAAAAACGGTATCAAATGCAACTTGTCATTGAACGAGTTAGAACCTCTATTTTCTGTCTACTTTGATACACCACAAGGTAAAGTGGTGGATCTCGATAAATCGAAAGAAATTACACTCGATAACATAAAAAGTTTATCTTATGCTCAATATAAGACTCACAAATTACATGTGTGGCTATATTCCCAGACTAAAGAATACGATGCCGCTTTGAATAAATATAACCAATCTGTAAAGATTAGTGCTGAAGACATATTTCAATTGATATCAGGCCAGAGTATAGCCATAAATCATTCAGCTAAAAGATAATGAGAAGCAGGTAACACTTTCTAACCTGTGCTTATTAGTGGGTAGCAGAAGTAAAAACTTTATAAAACTTAGAAAGGTAGCAGAACAACGACTAATTTATTGGCAAAAACATGCTTTAACACAATTATTTACTTAGACTCAAATTTTTCGTTATTTACTCATTAAGAACTAAGGCTCTCTTTTACCACATTATAATCTTTTACTCCTGATTCAGACCATACTTAATTGGTTCAGGTTAACTACACTAAACGTCACAAGCTTGTCATCTTGCTAACCAAGAATAATCAATTAGACTCATTATCTCTCCACGTTCCAAAAGTGCTTTTATTTTGTTCGAAAATTGATATGATATTAACCAATAAACATTCTAGTTCAATGTTTAAAATAAGTTTTCAAGGAGGAAAATATAGTGTCCGAGTTCTCTAATACCTCCCCTTTGCTTAATTAACAAAATTGCTCCCTGTTCATTTTAATTAAACGCACATTTATCGACGACGGTTAAAGGACGAATTATGATATACAGCTACCTATTTGAAGCTAAATCCATTCAAAATTATTTATTTAGAACTGGTAAGTTAAAAGATGTTATAGCCGCCAGTGAAAGGCTGGATTCTTTAATTGATGACAATGAAAACTCCCTTCTTTATAAAGTACTAACAGCAGGTAAGATAAGCTCCGACTTAATTGAACAGAAAAAAGAAGCAGAGCCAACGTCTGTTGATGTCCACTTTATCCGCTGTAAAGGTGGTGCCTTTTATTGCTACAGTGACGGCAGCAACAATAACATACCCGAAGCTCTGAAATTACTAAGATCAAGCTGGACGCTTACCGTCCAACAGCTGTTCCCTGGCCTTGAATTTACCGATGCACTCACCTCAGCTGAAGATTTAAAAGAATCTATAAAACAGGGTCATATACAAATGGCCGCCGACAGAAACACCCCTGTTATTAAATTTCCGCTAGCCACAGCTATTACACAGCGCTACCCTAAAACAGGGCAAGTGGCAGTACAGGTATCAGAGGCTGCCAAGAAAGAATCTAAAGGTGAAGATGTACTAGATGTTGATACTAAGTTTCACAGGGAGGTATACGAAAATATCAAAGAAGAAGGCTCAGCTGCCCTGCAAAATAAATTTACCCCTGATAAAGAATTGCTTAATGAAGAAATCCATTATCCAATCAATTTAGAAGAAGACTTTAATTACTCTGCAAAAAAAGAAAAAAAGAAAAAAAATAAAGAAGCCATCAGAGACATGGCACTTATTCATATAGATGGCAACGGTTTAGGTGTGTTACTACGTGCTCTACAAGACGCACTAAAAGGCGAAAGCGATGAAGCATATTGTAAAGCTTTTAGAGGTTTCTCTTCTTCACTAGCCAAAGCTACTCAATATGCTGCACAACAAGCTACATTATGGTTATACGAACAAGGTCGCTATCAATTAGAAAAATCAGATATCACCTATATCCCTATGAGACCTTTAGTGCTTGGCGGTGACGATGTCACCTTACTTTGCCGAGCAGATTTAGCACTAGAATATAGCAAGATATTCTGCAATGAATTTAGAAAATCATCCGAAATCGAACTGAATGAAATTCATGAAAAATACGACTTAGTAACAGAAATTAAGGACGATAAGAGTAATGAAACTAAAACCATAAAAATTAAAAACCATTTAACTGCAAGTGGCGGCATTCTTTATCACAAAGCAAGTCACCCCTTCACTCATTCTCACCACTTAGTTGAAGCTTTATGTGATAAAGCGAAAAAGCTAACTAAATCTATAGAGGAGACCCCTGCTTCACTTGCTTTTTACCGCTTATCAAATACAGCACTTGACGACATCAATGCTCTATTTAAACAAAGCCAAGAATTTACAGTACAAGACAATGTACAGGTTGACTTAGCCTTAAACGCATATTTAGTTGATAAATGTGAAGATAACCCACGTACCTTCGAAAACTTAACAAAGTGCATCACCCTGGCAAATAAAAATAATGCTGCTGTAGCCATTAATAAATGGCGCCAAATGGCAACTCATTTATCTATGGGCGATAAAACTGAGGCAGACAGAGTCTACCAACGAGCACTTGATTTAGCGAGTGCCAATGGTAAAACCAACCTTGAAGAGCAACAACAAGCGCTTGCAAATATCACCAAGCAAGAAAAACTCAATAATTGGTGCTGGCCGGTCAAAACAGACAACGGTGCAAATGAAAAACTACAAACTATTATCAGCGACATGCTCATTATTGATCACTTCACCTGTACAGAGCCTACCACACAGGAGCAAAGCTAATGGACTACACTTTAACTTTTAAAATACAAAGCTATTGGCATATTGGCAGTGGCCAAGAAGCTGCTGCTTATGCTGATGCCCTTACCTTAAAAGATGTTAATCAGCTTCCTTATTTACCGGGTAAAAGCATCAAAGGCTTACTTAGAGAAGCTTTTCAAACAGGCATTGATAACCAATGGTTTCAAAATGAAACAATCAGTGGTAATAAACTACTTGATTCATTATTTGGCAGCGAAGGAGCAAATGGTGAATACACTCAAGGGTTATTACAAATAACTAATGCAACGCTATCTGATGCAGAAAAAAACTACCTAACAAAAAAAGACAACAAAAACGCATTAGCTCAACTTTATAAAGTAACTTTTTCAACCGCTATCCATGAAGATACGGGGGTCGCAAAAAACACCAGTCTACGCAGCACTGAAGTCACCATCCCTATGACTTTGCAAGCATCAATGTCATTAAATACGACAAATATAACCGAAGAAAACAAAGAGAATGTATTAACGCTACAAGAGCACTTGCTCACTTGGCTAGATAATACAGTATGTTTAATTACAGAGCTTGGTGCAAAACGCCACCGCGGATTAGGTAAAGTCATCGTTACGGCTACAGCGAAGGAATAACAAGATGCGAATTTATTATCAACTAACCACTTTAGACCCTGTTATTGTTAGCCAAAGTAACGCCACCACCAACAATCATGAATGCCTAGACTATATTCCTGGCAGTGCAATATTAGGATTAATTGCCAGTAAAGAGTATGCAAAATTATCAGAAGAAGAAAGCTGGCAAGTGTTTCATAATGGCGATGTACAATTTAGCCCTTGCTACCCACTTATTGCTAATGAAATTGCCTTACCTACCCCCAGTAGCTGGCACTTTAAAAAAGGTGAAGAAGCAACAAGGGAACTTGAGCCAAATAATCCTAACAGCATAGAGCAATACACTCCGGAGAACGTCACCAATCACGCAGAAATCAATTTTGAACGTGATGAACTAATCCAATATAAACAATGCCGAACAGGTTATCTTACCAGCCAAGGTAAAACACAAAAAGTAACAAAAGGCTACAACACTAAAACTGCAATTAATCGTGATTCAGGCAGTGCCAAAAAATCTCAGCTGTTCTCTTATAGCTATATAGAAGCAGAGCAAAATTTTATTGGTTGGATTGATATTGCTATAAAAGACGAATTACAAAAGAGCAACGTAGAAAATAAAATAAAACAAAATCTACAAGGCATCGCTCGCATAGGTCGCTCTCGTAATACTGAATTTGGTCGAGTTAAGCTAAGCATTACAACTGTCGAGCAAGCAAAGCAAATACCTAATAACAAGCAGCTTACCTTATGGTGTTTATCCGATGTTGAGCTAGTTAACAGTATGGGCATGCCAACACTGGCACCAAAGTGTGAAGATATTCATCCAGATCTAAAAGGCATTACCTTAAATGCGAATAAAAGCTTTATACGAGGCAACAAGGTCAGCCGTTTTAATCAAAAACGCCAAGGTTTAGATACCGAGCAAATATTGATCAATAAAGGCAGTATATTAACCTTTGATTTAAACAATGAACAAAATATTCCCGATAAAATATTAGAAGTTCTGAACAACAAAGGCATAGGCATCAATAGGCAACAAGGTTTAGGTTGGGTTTACGTTAACCCAGCTTGGGCAAGCCTTGATAAAATGAATAGCGATCAGTCCTTGTTTTCACCACTAAAGGTAACACTTGCTGACAAAACAGAACCAGATGCCGCCAAGAACAACATAGTAGAAGACTCACCTTTAACACTATGGTTACAAGAAAAAGTTGAACAACAAGATAAAGTTAAAGGTCGACAAAAAAAGGTTAACAGCCTAATACAAAGTATTATTTCGTTGTATGACAACGCACGTAAGTATAACGGCATTATTGATTCAAACGAAGCGGGACCATCATCAAGTCAGTGGCGCAGAATCGGTGACATAGTTCGTAGCCATAACGATGCAAAAAATGAAAACAAATGGGCTACTCTAGTATTTGAAGGGGATAACGCCATTTGTAAAGCAAATAACGATAAACTGGGCTGGGGCATAAACCTACAAGGAACACACGGTCAAACTACTTTTGCCGATGAAGTAAACAAACTACTCGAAGATAAAGATATTCACACCATGCGATTATTGCTAGAGCAACTTTGTGACCATGACCTTTCCACCTTTAAAGATCTCCAAAAAATCAAACTTTTTTATAAAAACAACGCAGGGAGCCAATAACATGAGCAATCTATACTTAACCCGCATCGTTATTGAAACTACCAGTCCAATGGCCATCAATACTGGCGGTAGAGAAACCGGATTTGATAGCCAATTAGCACGTGATGCTAATAACCTACCCTATATTCCAGCCACCTCTATCGCAGGTGTATGGCGGGCAATAGCCCGTCAATACTATAATGACCAAGACTTAGACGAAAAAGGGTTAAACAAAGATGAACTAAAAGCTTGGTTTGGTCATACCGACAATAAAAACTCCGACAATCCCAGCCAAGCATCTAGCATCACCCTAAGTGATGGTGTCATTCTCAACAGCAACAATCAGCCAATACAAGGTTTAGTGACTCCTGCTTGTATTAACCAAGATGAGGTACTTAGCCAGCTAGTACAAGCAAGGCCGCACCACAGAGAAAGAATTAGCATAAATGACAGAGGTGTCGCCAAAGACACAGGGAAATTTGATCAACTTTTATTACCAGCTGGTGTACGTTTTTGTATTGATATAAAGCTTAACAATAAAGAGTTTAATGACAAAAACCTAACAGAAGACTTCATCAACAAACAATGGTCAGCACTACTGAACTGCTGGCAACACCCTTTATTTGCTTTTGGTGCCAGTACACGCAACGGTTTAGGTAAATTTAAAATCATAGGCACGCTAGAACATAGCATAAGCTTAAAAGCGAACGACAATAACAGCCCAGAGGCTATTACCGAGAAGCTTAGAGATTTTTCCGAGCGGAAAAGCATACCGCTATCAACGCAAGAAAATGGCACATTAACATCAGCAAGCAAACATCAATACCTTGCTAGTCTTGAACTACAAGCGATAGACAATTGGCGCTGCGGCACAGGCTCACAATTGCTAAATAAAATTCGCTATAAAAACTTGGAAAACAACGTAAATATCATCAGCTACAGTGAGGCCAAATTTGAATGGGATACCAACAATAAGGGCTGCTTGGGTGAGGCAAAAGCGACCCTTTGTGGTAGTAGTATTAAAGGTATCCTTGCCCACAGAGTTGCTTTTCATTTTCGTCGATTAAACCAGCAATGGGCTGAAAAACTAGCAGACAAAGATCACGAAACCTGGCAAGAGCGTCCTCGTGAATTACAAGATTTATTTGGCTATGCCGATGATAAATACCACGATAAAAGCCGCGCTGGTAGCTTATATGTTGAAGACTGTGAACTAGAATACGACTACACCAGCATTCGTCACCACAACAGTATCGACCGCTTTACGGGAGGTGTTAGGCGAGGTGCACTCTACAGTGAAGAGCTACTTTACCAGCCTACTTTTACCATTAACTTAATGCTACAAGCAGGTACTAAGCTCTCATCAAAATTAAAACAAGCACTCGAAGCGACGTTAGATGACTTAAAAATAGGTCTATTACCTATGGGCGCTGGCAGTGGTCGAGGCACCAGCCTAGTGCAAGCTAAAAACCCAAATGATTGGTGTCTTGAAAATATTAAAGCTATTCAAGTAAAAGAAAGAAAAGACGAAATACATAACGCCAGTGAATCAAGTCAACAAACTGCAGAGGAGGCATCAATATGAGTTTAATCACTTACAATTCCCTAAGCCAAGACAACACTTTAGGCATTAAGCTACCTCAGTTAATTGCTGCAGATTTAGAGAACCAACTGCCTTGTATCGTCTCTGCAAAAGACGCCATTACAAAAATCAACGCTTTTTCTGCTCAACAGGGCTGGATAAGTTATCGCGACAGCGTAAAAATAACAGCTGACGCACCAGATAATGAATACTTTATTGAAGCTCAATATTGCAATGGTAATGATAGTTTACACGTAAAGTTAGTTAACGATAATAAGTACCAAATCAATACTTTTAACGCGAGCAAGCCTATTCAAAACTGCATAGCTAGTGCAACAAAAGCCTATAGTGAGCAAGAAGTCGTACTACGTAATAACTTAGTAGACCAAGCAAAAACAGCAACTTACCGTTTGTGGTGGCAACTAGAAAACGATGAAAAAAATAAACATTTCGGTCGCTGGTTACCACTAACTCAACAATTTGTTGGTTTTAATAATAGCGCACAAGGAGAATCATCATGAATGAAGTACATGCCCCCTATCACTTTGTGCCACTGTCGAAATGGGTTTACATGCCTGATTGGGCACACTTAGTCAGCCACGATCACCCCTTTGAGGACGGCTATTCTGGAGTGATTGAATATACGCTTACTAATGCCACAGCGTTATGTGTTGGTGATAAACAAATTAAAGAAGAAGGTAAGCCTACCCTAGTAAAATGGGCACGAGACCCTTCAGACGAAACCAAGCCAGTTATTCCAGGTTCAAGCTTAAAAGGCATGATCCGAAATATTTTAGAAATTGCCAGTTTTGGTAAGTTTTCTAACATTGATGATAACCATTTCTCATATAGAGATATTTCCAACACCAATACAAAATATGCAAAAGAAATTGCAGACACTGACGCCCAAGCTTATTGGCTTAAATTTGATAAAGAAAACCAAGAATGGACGTTAACTAAAACAAACCATACAACTCTTTTTCATGATGAATTCAATCAATTTACTCAATGTAAAATCGAGAACATTGCCTTTAAACAACCCGCAGAAAAAAAATATAAACAGTGGCCTCTTTACAAGAAGCCGATCTCTTTCAATATAAAAGAGAGGAAAATTATTGGTACAAAGGATAAAGAGGTGAACGTTGTAAGAGCCAGTGATTTTGGCAATGGACAACTATCGGGATACCCCATATTTTCAAGCTTTAGACCTGGAAATAAAAAACATACTCAAAGGCGTCTAAACTTTAGCTATATCTTTTATAATAAATGTAATAATGCCCAGTATTTAGGTAAAAACAGTGAAATAGTTCAAAAACTATTTAGTAATCATGATGAAGCCTTAGTTAAATACCTCCAAAGCACCCCTCATCCTGAATACGGCATTCCTGTTTTTTCCCGCGAAAAAAATAATATTATCCTAGCTATTGGCTTTGCCAAGATGCCGCGAAAACTCTACGATAAGTCAGTTCATGATACAGCTAAAAAAAACCAAAGCCTTGCATTCTCTAACAATACTTTTGATTTAGCTGAATTAATGATGGGCACATTGCGCGACAGTGCTTTTGGTATTAAAGGACGAATAAGCTTTACTGATGCTAAGTGCAATATTAATAATGGTATTAAACTCTCCTCTGCAACTATTTTAGGACAGCCCAAAGCAAGCTACCTTTCAGCTTATCTAGAACAAAATGCGGACAGCGCTAACACAGTACGCAACGAGCTAAACCAATATGATACAACGTCCAAACTTAAGGGGTGGAAACGCTATCCAGCGCAAAATAATTTTCAAGCTCATCTACCTAGTGAACTTGCAAATAAAGTGAATGTTCAATCACAACTAGAGCTATTAATACCCCAAAGTCAGTTTATGGGAAAGATATTTTTTCATAATCTAAAAAAGGTAGAACTTGGTGCCTTATTATGGGTACTTAGACTTCAAAAAAATGATAGTCAAGTACTCCATAGTTTAGGTCATGGAAAACCTTTAGGTGCAGGCTCCGTATCATTTTCAAAATTAAACATTACAGCATCAAATAACATTGTAAATAACCTAAATGAACAAGATTTGATTCAGGTATTTCAAAAAACTATGCATGAGGCTTATCCTTCCAACCAATCAAGTTGGCAGGAAAGTCCTCAAATAAAACACCTTTTAAGTTTTTCCAACATAGAAGATAGTAAAAAGGTTAATCTGAAATACATGCCACTAAGCAGCAGAGACCCAGAAATTACAACTTACACAAATTCAGTCTCAGGGAGGACTAAACAAATACTCCCCAAATGGTCGACAGAAAGCGGTCCTACTTCAAGAGATGAAGACTTCAGTTCCTCAAGTGCACCTAGCGCTTATGCCAAGGGAAGGTTAAGTGAGTTATTAAAAATAACACAAGACAATAGTAGCCTACAATTAGCAGAAGAGGCTTTTGTCAACCAAATATCCAAGCAAAAGAAACAACAAGAGTTTGAGAGCCAATCAAAAGAACAACAATTGTTCATCAGACTAAAAGAAAAGCTAAGCCACCCTGAAGCAAAGACAAATAAAGATGTTAGAGTAACTTCGACCCCTTTTATTACTGAACTACTTGACTTGGCTCTTACCAAAGAACTAGATGACGATTTCTTGTCAGAGTTCTACCAATTATGCTTAGACACAACTAAAACAGCTTATTTAGATTTAGGCAAAAAGAAAAAAGATGAGCTAAAGCGTAGAAAAGCACTATTAACTCAACTAGCTGAAAAATACCAACTTAAGGTAAATAGTTAATGGGTAGTGCATTTTTCACCCTAGCCCAAGACTTTAACCTGCTTAAACTGCGTGTTTACGTGCAATTTAAGCAAAAGTGTAGTTTACCTGAATTTAAAGGTTCTATGTTACATGGGTGGTTTGGTCACGCATTAAAAGCCGTCGATGAACGGGCTTTTTTTGCTTTATACGGTGAACATGGCCAGCAACAGCCTAAGCCTTATATTATTTGCCCTAATGAAGATAATAAGCGCCATTGGCAACAAAACGAGGTTTACCACTTTGACCTCACTCTATTTGGTGAAGCCACTCAGCTAGGTCCTATTATTTTACAAGCCCTTCAACAAGGCCAGCACCTTGGTTTTGGTAAAGAAAATACACCATTCAATTTAATTAGTGTTTCATCAATTCTACCAAATAAAGTAACACCCGGCTTAGTACCCACCCGCTTAATAGATTGGTTTAATATTGAAAGTAATGCCAAAATTCAAAGTGAAGTGGCACTGCATTTTACCAGCCCACTGCGCCTAAAAGTAAATGATCGTATCCTCAAGCACCAAGCGCCTAATCTCCCCTTATTAATTAAACAAATTGCTCGAAGGTTTAGCCAACTGACTCGTTATTGGGTATGTGATGAGCAAAGGCTGCTAGATCAGCTTTATAGCGAACTGCCCCATTTAGGAGACTACCAACAAACGGAACACTGCTATTTTGAAGAGTGGCAGCGCTATTCATACAAACAACAAGGGCAATTACCTTTTGGTGGCTTAAAGGGCCAAGTAAGTTACTTTGGTGAAATTGCCAATACCCTGCCTTGGTTACAACTTGGCGAACAACTACATATCGGCGGTAAAACCACTTTTGGTTTAGGTAAGTATCAATTGATTTATTAACCGCCATTACACTTAGCAAATATTAGCCGTTCATTGCTTTAACAAAAAACGAGCGGCTAAGCGTAAGTACTTCAGCATCATTGTTTACCATCAAGCGCCACTCAACGATATTAAGCAATATATCGATACCACCATCACCGCATACATATTCACTTCAACCTTCATTCAAATACTTCGCATTGTATTCAACAAGTTTGTCATTACCTGTTACGCGGCTCCTATTGTTATAAATGAACAAAGATGGAGATCTTATGAAATTATCCGAGTTATTAACCTTAGCGCATTTTGAACAGGCTTATCAAAAGGTCGCAGAAAATAAGGGCGGCCCAGGGGTTGATGGAATATCAATAACAACTTTCACCAATAATCTAACAATGAAACTAACAAAACTTATTGATGAAATTAAGAATAATCAGTATCGATGCCAGCCTTGCAAGGCAGTTAAAATTCCAAAAAATAAAGGTGCTTTCAGGCAGCTTGCCATACCAACAATACGTGACCGTATTGTTCAAACCGTATTAAGCCAAGCTTTAGTGCCTTTTTTTGAACCACACTTTGAAAAATGTAGTTGGGGTTACCGGCCTGAACGTAGTTACCTTAATGCCGTAAAACAAATAGAAATCTATCGTGATCAAGGGTTTCAATATGTATTAGATGCAGACATAAAAAGTTATTTTGAACATATTCCACAAAGTCGATTAATGGAAGAGTTATCACGCTATATTCAATGTGACGATATGATTAATTTAATCAAAAATTCATTATTGCAAATGCAGTTTTTACAAAACAATCAAGTTTACGGCGCGGCTAAGGGCCTTGGTGTACCACAAGGCTCTCCTTTATCTCCCGTGTTAGCGAATATGTACCTAGACCCACTCGATGAAGCTTTGTTATCTCAAGCAATGAAAGTTGTCCGCTATGCTGACGACTTTATAGTATTAACCAAAACACCGACTGAAGCAGGTAAGGCGCTGAAAATAGCAAAAGATGTATTAACAAGTTATCAGCTACATTTCAATGCTGAAAAAACTCGAGTCACTGACTTTGAAAGTGGTTTTGTTTTTCTAGGTCAGTTTTTTATTGGTAACTTAGTGCAACCTTTATCAAATGAAAGTAAAAAACTTACCCTAAGTACTTGGCAATGGGATGATTTATCATTACAGGTAAGTAATGAGAAACAAATACACGCCTTCTCGGGCGAAATAATAAAAGAAAGCTCAGCGATTAATGTAGATTGTTTTGCCGAATTACAACAAGAGATACTCGATAGCCAATCTCAATTACCTATTCAAATAGATGAAAGCGATACTCAAAATTTAATTTGCAAATTACGTACCTTATATTTGGCAAAACAAGGCAGTGTTGTTCATAAAATTGCCGGTAAATATGAAGTCCGTTTTGGTGGCGAAACCCTACAACAAATACCAATAACACAATTAGACTGCATTATGTGCTTTGGCGTAATTCACTTAACACGCGCAGTCATTGTTGATGCATTACAGTTACAACTACCAATAATTATGCTAACACAAACAGGTCATTGGCAAGGCATGATCTCAGGAAATAATCTACCTGACGTTACTTTATTACAGCAACAGCTTGCTCACTTTAATTCCCCCTTACCTATAGCAAAAGAAATTGTTACTACAAAAATTAATAATTGTATTGTTGTTCTTAAAAGGCGTATGAGAAGTTTATCTTTAACCGAGCAACTTTTAATGAGTAAAGCACTAAAAAGTTTACTACAAGCAAAACAGCAAGCTAAGCAGGTTAAAACACTACATTCACTGCGCGGTGTTGAAGGCAACGCGGCTAGAAATCACTTTGCCTTGATGCGTGCATTAATACCAGAGTTTTGGCAATTTAATACGCGAAATAGACGACCACCTAAAGACCCAATTAACGCGTTATTATCTTTAGGTTATACCATTTTGTTTAATAATATTATTGCCTTTATCCAATTGAGAAAATTAACATTAAACATTGCCTTTCTCCATAACAGTTATAGTAATCAACCCTCATTAGCACTTGATTTAATGGAACCTTTTAGAGCGCCAATTGTTGACAGCTTAGTGATTAAAATGGCGCTAAGTCGTGCAATATCGATAAACGATTTTTCCTTAGAAAACAACGCCTGTTTAATTTCAGCCAAAGCGAAGGAAGTTTTCATTGCAGCACTAGAAGATAAATTGGCACAACAAATTACTTATCCCGCCCTCAATAGAACCACGGATTACCGACGAATAATGGACTTACAAACTCTGTTATTAAAACAAAGTTTATTAAACCCAACAATGGAATTTAAACCTTTTAGGATCCGGTGAATGCATAAAATATGGTTAGTTTGTTATGATATTGCTAATAACAAAAGAAGGTATCGTCTCAGCAGATTATTATCAAAATATGGTGACAGGGTACAATACAGTGCCTTTGAAGTGATGATGTCTGATAAAGAATTTATCAAGGTACGATGGCAAATTAAGCAACTGATCAATCCAAGCGAAGATACAATAAACTATTATGTCATTTGTATCTGGTGTCGGAAAAACATTCACTGCCAAGGAACTGCCCAACTCGTCCCTTTTAATGCTTATACGGTGATTTGCTAATATGTACCTTGTTATTCTATTTGATATTTGTGAGCCAAAACGGTTGCGAACCGTAGCTAAATTACTCAATAGCCACGGCATACGAGTACAAAATAGTGTTTTTGAAGTAAAAACAACTCGGAAAAAACTAATTGGGTTAAAGAGATTAATCAACAAGATAATAGCAGGTCAAGACAGAGTACACTATTATCAACTTTGCCATAAAGATTTAAAGGCAAGAAAAGCCGACGGTTTAGGTGGAATTATGAACATTCCTGATTATGTCAGTATCGTTTAAATCATGATAATTACAGCGCATTGATTTTATTATGAATAACACTGTAAATAAACCAAATAGAGATAGAAAATGACCTACAATGTCAGTAAGTACCTTAAAAATAGAGAACTGCCGAAAATGGCCTCACCAAGCCTTGACAACAAAGGGCTGCAAGAGGTAGAGTTTAAACACTGCCCGGTTTTGACGGGATTAAGACTATACATGTGATATTTTCACATTTGCTGGTTTTAAGTTTAAACACTGCCCGGTTTTGACGGGATTAAGACAGTTTAGATTGTTGCGGCCATACCTATAGAACAGGGTTTAAACACTGCCCGGTTTTGACGGGATTAAGACAGTTTAAAAAAATTAAGAAGAGTGCTGATCAAAAGTTTAAACACTGCCCGGTTTTGACGGGATTAAGACTTTTCTTATTGCTTCACACCTTTTCATTTTCTCATGTTTAAACACTGCCCGGTTTTGACGGGATTAAGACGCATAACCATTGGCCCGTAAGACCATTGATCTCCGTTTAAACACTGCCCGGTTTTGACGGGATTAAGACGACTTGATGCACGTAACCGTTTAGTAATACTTTGTTTAAACACTGCCCGGTTTTGACGGGATTAAGACAAGCTTCCGTTAGGTGGTTCTTGCATTGCTGAAGTTTAAACACTGCCCGGTTTTGACGGGATTAAGACAAATCCCAGCCATGAGCTGTTTTACTGCTTAAAGTTTAAACACTGCCCGGTTTTGACGGGATTAAGACACCATAATGACTATGATCAAACCGTTTACAATAGTTTAAACACTGCCCGGTTTTGACGGGATTAAGACAGAAGTAGAAGTGCCTGCTTTAGCGAAAATTTTGCGTTTAAACACTGCCCGGTTTTGACGGGATTAAGACAGCGTCAACTGTGCCATGACCGAAATTATAACGGTTTAAACACTGCCCGGTTTTGACGGGATTAAGACTCTTCACTTCTTGAAATTTTATTCTCAAGTCTTGAAGGTTTAAACACTGCTCGGTTTTGACGGGATTAAGACTATCTGCAAATGCATCACTAATGTTGAATAACATTGTTTAAACACTGCCCGGTTTTGACGGGATTAAGACTTCTCTGTAAGTACAACTTCTATCATTAGAGATAGTTTAAACACTGCCCGGTTTTGACGGGATTAAGACAAAAGTCCATGTGCATATCTTTAACTGAATCAGGTTTAAACACTGCCCGGTTTTGACGGGATTAAGACTCTAGCTGAAGATGAAAAAGAGAATAAAGATATGTTTAAACACTGCCCGATTTTGACAGAATGACGTGCTGGATGCACTAATTCCACAATGGTATAAAACAAAATAAAGCTCTTCTTAAGCTCGCTTTTTGAGATTCAATTTGGCATAGGTTCTACATTTGAGGTAAACATTGATATTAAAGATAAGACTGACGACGATCAGCCTTATTTAATAAGAAGGTAATTTATTTATACTGAATTAATATCTTGGTAAACAAAGTCATAGCCTGTCACACTATAGTCATTAGTATCAACGGTTTGATTCTTTATTTTTGTAGTCGTTGCATAAAATGACATTACGGTAGAAGTGATTTTTTGCCCGCCCGTGAAATCTAATGTAGTAAATCTTTCTTTATATGTTTTATCATGTTCTCTTAATATTGATGCGATGACAAAGCTGACATCATAAAAGGAATTAAAATCAACTCCATGTTTCATATTTCCTTCGATAATCATATCGTTTTTAGGTATTTCTTTAATATTCTGGCGGATAACTTCTGTTTGCTCTTTAATTTTATCCTTTTCTAACAATTGCGACTCTCGTTCTATCCAATAAAAATCAGTATCTACATTTAATTCATAGTAATTAAATTGTTGATTGAGTAAATCGATAAAATGACCTTTTACGCTATAACTTCCCAAATGTTTATCGCTAATATCAGAAGAGACAAAAACTGATATTTGTTTTAACTTGTTATTTTTACCTTTCGTACATGGGCTGATAAAATAATCAATACTAATCGCTGACATTTCCCAGTTATTATAAGCTTCCGAGTAGAGAAACTTACCAATAAACAAATACCATGCACTAAAAGGCACCACCTTATTTAGCTGATAATATTTAGCAAAATCCGTGGTTAATTGCAGTAATTTACTAATAGTGAATGACGACAAAACAAGTTGCTTATTTGTAAATGTAATCTTAGAAAACATATCCATTTTGTCATTTACTGTTGACTCATTCGAAGTCTTATTTTCTCGGTAATCAATTGGAGTATAGATTAATTCACTTTTTCTAAACGCTGGTTTTTCTTCACCATTTAATACACTAATTAAATTGTCAAATGAAGTTTTGCATATATCTCTAGAGAAATTTGCTAGCATCTCTGTAAAAAGCGCTAAATAAACTTTATCATTTGGTTTTGTATTTAGTTGTTTTTTATAAAAATCTTCGTACTGATTAATCGAAATATCTTTTATAATGATAGCAGTTTTAGTTAGCTGCTCGACGGCGTTCAATAGCTTTTGATCATTTACAAGCAATGCAATCGCATCGGTTTGTTTTGGGTTTAGGCTTCGCGCTAGAAATGAGTCACTATCAACATCTTTATTATTGTTAGGACTAAGCAGAGACCAGTTAGACAATGGCAGAATCAAATGATGACACTCTCTGCTTGCATTTGTCTCAGTTAATAAGTTCTTGGGAAAAATATATTTCTTATACGTATCAACAATCAATAACCCGGTCACAACTAAACTTGCTAAATAAAAGAAAAATATACTTAATTCAGATTGGTTGTAGAGAGTATTAACCAATGTTGCTGATAATATAAGGGCAATAACAAATATTTTTAATCGATCAACCGATAACTGAAAAAACGCAATTGCTGCCAAATAGGTTATAAATAATGTGGGTAACAACCAACGCCCTTGTAAAATATCTTTACGAACAATTATTTCGGTTATATTCCCCGTCCAGCCAAGCGTAACCGCAAGTATTAATGCCATGCTTGATAGATAAATAAAACCTAAAAAGGTTTTGCTTTTCTTGCCGTACTCATCAACTCCATTTTTAGTCTTTTTATATGCACGATAAGAAAATAACAAGCCAATAAATAAAAAAACACTGATAAGACACCAAATAATTGGAATATTGACAGGGCCAACATTACTAAAGTTACTGTTATGATATATACCTATAGTTAATGCTGGTAACTCATTTTTAATTGTACTTCCCGTTAGGTATTGGTTATATATCCAATTTGTTATCCAGCCAATAGAAAGCGCAAAAGGAATGGAGTAAAACAATATTTCATAATGTGCGATAACACCTTTCAAATCACCATAGTTATCTTGGGCACCTTTTTTCAAACTTTGCCACCATTTCATTGGTTTTTCTCCGATATTTTTGTTAGTACTGACAATTCAAATGGCAGCCTCAACAGCTCTTGCTGACTCAACACCCCCCCTTCTTCTATTCGGGTAAGTAAACGAAATATCACTGCCTTATCCCCAACATTCATACTTATCGTTTGGCGCTTAACTTCCATTGGTATATCAAGCAAAGTATTTAGTACATCCGCCGTTGCCTGGTGCCCAATTGCTGATTCAAAGCCTCGTTTCAATATATTTTTCGCCTGTTTAATAGTTAAAGGTCCACTAAATTCAAACCTTCCATAACTGGTTAATATTGGACTATTCAGTAGATAAATCATGGTTTAGTCCTCTATTACAATATTGTTAGGCTCAAGTGTTATACCAAAGGTCATGCGCCGATCAATTTTTCCACGTTGGTTAATTTGTAAATATTGACCTATGCGTTTCCCAAATTGTTTTTTTAATGAGGTGTTTACGGCTGATTTCCGCTCTTGAAAATAACGTTTGTCCATGCCTTGTTTGAAGTTGGTTTCTGTTATTTCTGCTGTTTTAATATGGTCATTAGACTTTTGATAAATAGCAATGAATTCATTGGCGTATTCGGGTTCAGGTGCAACTTCGTGTGGGATAGCCAAACCCGATAATTCGGCCTTAGCCCTGATCATAAACCACCAATAAAATACAAAATCTGCTGGTGAAAGTTGACAATTTTGCTGGCAAAAATTTATTGTTCGGGTATTTACATTTAATGTTGTTATTTCTTTGTCTAAATCAATATTTAACCAATCAACTGTTTCTGAATAACTGGCGCTCCCATTAAGTAGCTTTTCCGGAAATTCATCTCTTAATCGCACAAATGGGATTTCAGCCAAGGTGACTTCAGCCTCCATAGCATCGCGGGATCCTGAACGTAAATAAATTTGTTGAGGATAAGGTGTAGGATAAAAAAATTGAGATGATTCAAACCCTTCAGTAACCAATATATGACTTAGGCTATCTTGTTGGCGGCCATAAAGGCTCATGGCATATCCCAATAAAAACGTCATGGTTTTTCGCCCGCCAGCTAAGGATGCATGTATAGCGCAATCAGAGTTTGCGGTAAGCTCTCTTACTTTATCACTGATAAAGTCGGACATTGCGTTATGGTCATTTAATGAAGTCGCGTCATTAATAGCATTACCTTGAGCGTCTGGCACAATGAGAATATCTTGAGATGAAAGTTCAATATGAGGTAAATGATAATCTTTGCATAATTGCGCTAATTGGTTTTCCACAAGTAAGTGTGTATGAATTTCTTGAGCACCTCGTTGGGTCGTAATAATAACGATGCGTGATGGTATCGGTTTGTCGGCCTTATACAGTGCATAGATTGTTTCAGTAACAACCTGTGGTGAAAGCCCCGTAACAGCAAGCAATATATGTTGTTTAAATTCCATTTAAATGCCTTTTATCATTAATTTTTTATTATTTTATCGACTTCAAATACTCATGGTCATCAACAAGCTTGTGGTCAGCTTTGGTTAAACCAATCGCGTAAGTGACTTTTTAATTGACACAGTTGACGACCACAGATAATCGTAATATCAAGTTCTTCAGCGCGTCGCCATTCGGCTTCATTTATAGGGTAATACGTTACAAGAGCAGCACGAGCCTTTATACCTCCTAAACGCTCAGCCAGTGAGTTGAGTTTATAAAGTGTGCTAGTACTCGACTCTGCATTAAAACGTTTTGTTTTGCATTCAATTACATGCAATTTGTTGTTGACCAATGCGACAACATCTAGCTCGTTATGTATTTCTTTTCCTCTTATTTTTCTAGATATTTCGACGCTGTGACCGTCATCTTGAATAGCAGGTAATTCACTTCGTAAGCCACGAACGTACCCGTAAGTGACTTCTTCTAACCAGCCACCATTGGCAAAAAATCTATTTTTTTCACAAAGAAAATTGACTGAATTTTCAGCTAATTCGATTAATTGATAAGACTCAAGATCGAACAGTATTCTTTGCAAGGCTTTGTCATGTTTCATAGTTTGATCTGGGTATTGGCTAGTAAATTTTTCACCTTTGGCTTTACTTGCCAAAAAGTTAAGTTGCTTCAATCCTAGTGTTAACGTATCAATTTGATTCAACCAAACATCACCAAGTTCTCTTAGTTGGCTATTAATACCCTTTTTATTTTGTTGATCAACAACGCTACAATCGTAAACTTTGAGAAATTCACTTAGCTTTATTTTGTCTGTTATTTCAAGTGCGGGCCATTCTTCAGGGTATAACCAACACAAACGGTCTCTTTCTTGTTCAACTATAAAAATCGGTAACTTATAGGTGCGAGCGACTTCATAAGCCGTAAGTGTTTGCTCTCTAATGCCGTTACTAACATTTAGCCAGGTATTATCCTTGATGTGACTTTCACGTTCAAACAACTGCATGAAACTCAACTGTAGCTCATCAATACTGTTGTTTTCTGGCAGTAACCACTGTTCAACAAGATAACCTCGAGCCTTAACGATTGCAGCTAACAGCTCAAAATCATGATATTTCGATGATGTACAAGCAACAATAATACGATGACTCGGAATATTTCTATCAATAAGAGGTGTTATATTGACCGTTGGATCGTCGCCTATTAAACAAATGTGAGTGACACTGAGAGCTTCTATGTGCTTTGGAAAGTTCATAATATCCATATCAGTTACCTTTAATATTATTGTTTAATATTTACACTGCTTTTTCAAGGTATTATCTTTTTTATCTTAATAAAACGGTAGTCCCATTAAAATTAGACAGACACGAAAAATTAAGTAGCCGCTGCCTTTATTATTGTTCAGGCTCTTATTATTTAATAAAAACCAAGAAACTCTCGCGTAGAGAGGTTAAACCTGAACTATACCCGTGACCATTCAAAATTCATGAATTTGAGGATGACAAAAAAATTCAACGCCAAGGCGCTTATGTGGACTCCCCCTTGTCAACAACAAAAAATGTTATTCAAAGAAATTAATGCGTGCTTATGTACGAGCTCTATTTGAGAAGCTATCTCTGGCTCTATGATATCTACGCGAACTGGTTGTCAAATCTCGATTGCGAACTCTAAGTTTTCTGCGCCTTACTGACTTAACCAGCTGATTTTTATCTTCGTTTATTGCATTTTTGTTGTTTGAACTCTTTTAACAGCGAGTTATTCTGCCTTTTACTGATAATCTTTTCTAAACAGCGAGTAACACCGC
>Ga0209395_1002237_pt1 | contig 25837 bp, 21 predicted proteins | sample GOMGulsemesocosm_3_FD_184635 | JGI IMG/M metagenome (GOLD analysis project Ga0209395, IMG submission 184635) | Methane-oxidizing microbial communities from mesocosms in the Gulf of Mexico - GOM9D Gulf of Mexico (SPAdes) (version 2) | ecosystem: Environmental > Aquatic > Marine > Cold seeps... | reverse complement strand
ATATAACAGTCGCTATTAGCTTAGTATTTCGCCACCACGCAGTTTTATTTATTTGTCGTTTGGTATCCATGATAATTTTCTTAAAGCAGAATTTAGTAGTGTTATAGCGAGTATCGTGCCAAATAGATAAGCCATTGATTTAATTGGATTGATAAGAGATTTTGGATGGGCAGTCCCATTATAGGGACAATACCGTTCCCTCGAATGGGAAAATAGAACGTTTGCAGTTAACAGCGTTTAACCATTAACTTCAGATAAAGTTGCATTAAATGATATATTTCACTTGAATAATGACAGTGAAATGCAATACAATCCTCGCCGTTATTAAGGCAGTACGATTTATACCTTAATATTGTAAGAAAATTTAGTAACACCCCAGTGGTGGCTATAGCTCAGTTGGTAGAGCCCCGGATTGTGATTCCGGTTGTCGAGGGTTCAAGTCCCTTTAGCCACCCCATTTTTCTCCTTTGAATTCAAAGCCTCTAACCAATCTACTACTTTAATCAGAACTTTCTGATAACCACTTCTGTGCATATTCTGTTTGCATTTGAAGCTAATTAAGTCTAATTACTTACACGTATTTTCAAGCTTTAGCTCATATCATCTAACTAAGTTAGGTATTTTTGGGATCGACAAATTAATTGCTAGCTTTAATTGGGATAAGCAGCTTAAAGCAAGCGCCGCCTAACTCTTTACTATTCGATACAACAATTTCCCCATTATGCCACTCTACAACTTTTTTAGTTATAGCTAAACCTAAGCCATAACCTACTTTATCTTGATTTTTTCGCGTATACGGCAAAAATAAATCTTCGATGGTTGATGAAACTAAGCCTTCACCATCATCTTCCACCATCAGTACGAGTTGTTGTTGCTGCTCAAAGAGAGTAACTTTTACTTGCCGATTGCCATATTTAAATGCGTTATCAATCAAGTTTTTTATTGCACGAGATAAGAATTGAGTATCGGCAAATATCACAGGATCCTGTTTAATGTCAAAAGCATAGGTTTTTCTTGAATATACACCTAATTGGTCGAGGTATGTCTGCACTAAACCAGATAAAGTTACCCACGATAGAGATAACTCAGGCTCTTCATGCTCGCTTTTAGAAAAATTAAGATATTGATCAACCAGTGATTGAATTTCATTTACATCTTGTTTGAGTAATTGTGTACTTTCTTCAAGGTTGCTTTCTGAAATTTCTGCTAAGGTAAATTTTAACCTAGAAAGGTTAGTGCGAAGCTCATGTGACAAAGTACCTGATAACTCATTTTGAAAAGCTAATAATCGTGCAATCTTGTGTAGCATCCAATTAATTGTATCGGTTACTGGTTTAAAAAATCGAGATTTAGGCATAGTTAAACTCGCTAAATCTTTTGTGCAAGCAAACTTTTCAGTCGCGTGCTTAATACGCCATATATCACTGTATAGTGGCCACAAAACAAATAGAAATGCCAAACCTATAATTGTGTAAAAAGCAATACTATACCAATGTGATGTGTTATTGCTTAACTCTCCTATTGGGCCTACTTCTAATATCAATGAGGCAGATATTTTTTGATATAAAAACGTATTTTCTCCATCACTTACAGCAATCCTTTCATTTTTATTCATTCTATCACTTTGCGCTTTTGGTAGAGCAAGAGAATGTATATCAATGAACCGTAATGAGTTTGTCGGCAATAAAGTGCTTTCGTCACATAGTTGAGTCGTACAAAAATGTTGTACGAGTTCAATAAGCGCAGGAAAAGTATTGTCTATGCTTTTATCGCTATTTTTTAGCTGATCACGCTGAAAAATAAAGTCAGCCAAAAAAATGAGTGAAAATAAAAGGATAATAACAAAGAAATAATAACGGATAAGTCTTGCTAGCATAATCAGCCTTTAATTGTCAGAATGTAGCCTTGTCCCCATATAGTTTCTACTTGGCAGCGAAGTTGCTCGTATTGTTCTAGTTTTTTACGTAAACGACTCACTCTACCGTCAACCGTTCTGTCTAAACCATTATACTCACGACCAACGGTGCTTAAAAATAAAAACTCTCGACTTACTTGTTTTCCTTGTTGAGAAGCTAAAAGCCATAATAAATCAAACTCATTACGTGACAGGGAAATAAGTTCATCGTCGACTTTAGCGTAGCGATTTATATTGTCTACGGTGAGGTTTTCAATCTTAAGTACTTCATTATTATGTGCCATTACCGCGCCAGTACGTCTTAAACAAGCGTTAATACGTGCTAGCAGTAATTCCGGCTCTACCGGTTTAGTAATGTAATCATCTGCTCCCAGTTCAAAAGCCTTTAATTGATGATGTTGATCTGACAATGCTGAAATAAACAAATAGGGGCCATTAAACTTATGGCGTATAGCTTTTGCTATTTCTAACCCATTAGTCCCAGGTAACATCACGTCGCATAAAATTAAATCAATATTTCCGCATGCAACAAGTGTTTCTAAGTTATCGCCATTAACAAAGTGTTTTACCACAAAACCATTATTCGTTAAAAACTGACTTATTGAACGAGCTAGATAATGATCATCTTCAATCAATAATACCCTGTTGGCTGGCAAACCCATTTAAAATACACTCCACACATGACGTCGTACTTGACGAACATCACGAGTTAATTGACGAACCAAAATATCTTGCTGTGCTTGGTTATTATTCACACGTAGGAAAAATTGATCTGATAAATTTAGGTCCATAAATAATGTCACTTCTACTTTTTTTTTACTTGCACAATGCAGTGATTGATTATTCTCACCACGATAAAGGCATGCTTCAATTACTTGCCTCAAACGCCAGGAAAAAATAAAACTTTGCTTACAGGGTTTACCTTCTTCAACAATGCATAAACCAGGCTTGATAGTAAACTCTTCTATCACAGAGATTGGCTGTGCAGAGCTATTAAAAATAACGGCAAAATATAGAATAATAAATAATACTTTTTGTTTAAAGCACATATTTTATTCCGACAAAAAAACTATTCGATGAGTCATCTATGACCACAGGGCTGTCACTTATTTCACTACCAAACCATTTATTTTGTACTGAGCCAACAAAAGCAAAGTTCTTAGACAAAGGGTAAGCAAAATTGACTTTAAGCAAATAATTTGTCGTTGAACCCGCACTATAAAAATTCCGAAAATTAGCACTTTCATTAATACCAACACTGTAATAATAATCGATCAAATTTTTACTTTTAAGCACTGCTGTCATCTCTAATGACAATTGTAAGCCGGCAAGTTTAGCGTGCTTAATTGCACGTATTCTCGTTTCATGCCCATGATGTACATTACTTACGTCACTCTGCCACGAAGCAAATAAATTTAACCAACCGTAATAACGCATTTCTACACCAGCTAAATAAGACATGGAACGATGGTTTGGTTCAATGAGTTTCTTTTCATTTCCTAACAAATCAAGTGGGGAACCGGGGTGATGACCCGCTAAAGCGGCATAACCTTTACGATCATCCCCAGGAAAAAAGATTCCGTCTTGGTTTTGGCTGCCAACTAATTCCACAACAAAACCTGGTTTTTCTAACAACGAATAAGAAACATTTAAGTTATCCAGTGAAAGTCTATTACCGTAATAACGAATGTCCGGCAAAATATATAGTGGTATATCATCTCTTTCAACGAGAGGGTTTGAAAGCTTACCATAACCAATCGAGGCACCTAATATCCAACTGTTGCTGTCAATGTATTGCTCTTTCATTATACGCTCTGCAGCTTGTGCACTTGAAAGTATATTAAGTAACGTAAAGAGAATAACTACAAATGATTTCATTTTTTGATTATCGTACAAATTCATGCTGGCACTATACGCAACACCTCGTTCTGCCACAAGCTACTTATAACTCAAAGCAATAAGTTACCCATCAAAAAAAAGACACGTAAACAATTGTTATTTAAGAAAATATCACAAAACATTTTTCTGTGCGCCATAGAAACTGATACAAATTTGTACACTTTTAAATTGCACTTTATTTTTACAAGAATTTCAGCGAGTTAGTAATTTATTTATCTAAATCATTTGAATTTTTTGCACTATATTTGGACAATTCGGTACAAATTCAACCTTTTTTCTATGTTGTTATTACCAAGCTATAAAAAAGCATTCTAATAATAATTAACTGGAGGAAAGATTTTGAAACTAAAAACTCTCTCACTGGCCACTTTAGCAGGTATCTATTCAGCTGGAATATATGCCGCCGCAACAGACAGTGGTTGGAAACAAGTAGATTTAACAGCAGAACAAGTAAAACAGCGCAGTGAATTACAATCACAAAAATCAAAACAGTTTGATGCGTTAAACCCTGGGCACTTAAAATCGTCCTTAAACCGAGTAATTAAACCGAAAAAGGCCGAAGACAAGTTTATTCCTGAATCAGGCTTAACCGGTAATCACATTTACATAATTCAATTAAAAGATGCACCGGTTGCAACTTATATCGGTGGCGTTAAAAACATTCCAGCCACCGCTTTAGGTGGAAACAGCCAGCAAGGTAAACTGAAAAAAATAAGCAGTGCGCCAGCGAGTACTAAGTTATTTTCAAACTCTGTTGCAACAAATCCAGAGATTGCGCAATACCGTGACTATTTACGTGCAGAACAACAAGCATTTGTTCAAGAGGCAAGTAAATTAGGCGTTCCCTTAGTTATTCAAGATGAATTTACGGTTACCTTGAATGCGATAACAGCAACATTATCACAAGATGATGCCATTGCATTGAGTAAGTCAAACCTTGTAACAAAAATTCAACGCTCTGTTATGCATGAATTAAACACTGATGTTGGCCCTCAACTTATTAACGCTGATAAAGTCTGGTCTGGTGAAAACACAATTAACAACACCAAATACAAAGGTGAAGGTCAAATTATCGGTATTATCGATACCGGTGTAAATACCGACCATATGTCGTTTAAAGACATTGGTGACGACGGTTATGATCACACTAATCCATTAGGAGAAGGTGTTTATTTAGGCGGTTGTGCCGAAGAAGAATTTGCCGACCGTTGTAACGACAAGCTAATTGGTGTGTATACATGGGATGTGATCTCAAGCGTATACAGCGCAGAAGTTTTCCAACCTGGCTATCCAAACCACGATCCTTGGAATAGCGTTCAAGTACGCCCTGTATTTGGTGAAGATTATAATGGTCATGGTTCTCATACGGCAAGTACTGCTGCGGGTAACGTAATAAACGAAGCCCACTTGCAAATCCCGACCTACGATTCTTTAGAAGCATTAGGTGCTGCAGGTGAAGGTAAAAACACCGGATTAACACGTAAAGTATCAGGTGTTGCGCCGCACGCAAACATCATCTCTTACCAAGCTTGTAAAGCAGGTGGTTATGGTGATCCATATGTTGGTTGTCCAACAGAGGCAACCGTTGCATCCATTGAACAAGCTGTATTAGATGGCGTTGATGTAATCAACTACTCTATTAGTGGTTATGGTTTCCCATGGGATGATGCGGTTGAACAAGCGTTCTACTCAGCTTATGCCGCAGGTGTTTCTATCTCAGCGTCCGCTGGTAACGGTGGTTTTAGCGATCAAACCGCTCATAACTCACCTTGGTTATTAAACGTTGCGGCAACTCATCACGGGCGTACATTTACCACCGAAGAAAAAGCATTTGGTGCTTTTGAAGGTGGTGATACGGATGCACCTGTTAATATGCGCGGTGGATCAATAACTGGTGGTATTACTGGCTTCTTAGTTAATGCAGAAGATCATGGTGATATATCTTGTGATACACCATTTGCAGCTGGTACGTTTAACGCTGATGATATTGTGCTTTGTGAGCGCTCTGATCAGCCTCGTATGGCTAAAGCTGAAAACGTAAAAGCAGCTGGCGCTGGTGGTTTTGTTTTATATAACAAAGACTCTTCAGGCGATTACGCGACGCTTATTACCGATGTATACCCATTACCTAGTATTCATATATACCAATATCAAGGCCAAGACGTTTTAGAATGGATGGCGACGGGTACGGGTCACAAAGGTACCATCACTTCAGGTGAAGCTTATGCTGATATCAATGAAGATGAAAAGAACCTAATTGCGAGTTTTACCTCTGCAAAAGAAAATGCAACATTTGATGGTACGTTAACACCAAGTATTGCAGCACCAGGGGTGCAAATTATTGCAGCTTGGGCGGATGACCAACCATTTACTCAAAGCCCATCACCAATGGATTGGAATGTTATTGATGGTACATCAATGTCATCTCCTCACATTGCAGGTGCGTTAGCGCTTATCCGTCAAGCTCAACCTGAATGGTCAGCATCTGAAGTTCAGTCTGCCGTACAAATGACAGCGACAAACAACTTAGATGACGGCATTAATGGTGACGACCGCTATTTCCGTGGTGGTGCTGGTATGATCAACGTAGACGCTGCGGTTAATGCAGGTTTGATCATGGATGAAACCGCAGAGAATATGCTTTTAGCTAATCCTCGAAACGGTGGTAATCCAACCACTCTTAATTTACCAGCCTTAGTAGACACAGCATGTGAAATAGAATGTACTTGGATGCGAACTGTTACTGCTACTAAAGACGGTACTTGGACAGTTGAAGGCAAAGCAAATCACGATGAAGTATCCATTAACATCCAAGCAACGCCTAACAAGTTCACGCTAAAAGCGGGTGAGAGTAAAACCATTTTTGTAACCGCTAATATTCTTGATGCCGTTACTAATAATTCAAGCCCAGAAAATAGCTACCTATTTGGTGATGTAACCTTAGTTGCTGAAGAAGAGGATGTGCCAGATGCGCATTGGCCCGTAAAACTGCGCTTTAGCCGTAACGACTTACCACAAATCTTAAATGTAGAAGCTCATCGTGACAGTGGCCAATACACATTAAAAGATTTACCGGTAGAGTATTTATCTGAGCTAAACGGTACTATTTATAAAGCCGCTGAAGCGCCTCAAGAAACTATTACCCTTGAACAAGATAGTGATGGTATCTCACCTTACTGGGATGGTGATATTGAACGTACTAAAGTTGTTTGGTTAGACGTACCTGCTGGCAGTAAACGTGTATTTGCTGAAACTATTAAAAACATTTCATCTACCGCTCCTCAATATCATGAAGGTGATCTAGATATCTTTATTGGATACGATGCAAACGGTAATGACGGCATTGACTTCCAAGACGAAACCATTTGTTGGTCATACTCTGCTACACAGTTAGACTTCTGTAGCATCAGTGAACCTATGCCTGGTAAATACTGGGTTGTATTTCATAACTACCGTGGTGCATTTGGCGAAGAACACCAAGATTCAACCTTTGAAGATACATTCGAAGTTGCATACGGCGTTGTATCTGATCAAGAAGCTGACAATATGACAATAACAACAGAAACAGAGATCACGGCTAGTACTCAAACGGTTGATGTTGATATTAAATGGAATGTTTCGGACTGGGAAGAAGGCGATCGTTTATACAGCATGATCCACCTAGGAACATCTGCGAACAACAACTCTAACATTGGTACCATTCCGCTTAACTTAGTACGTAGTCACAATGACGTACAGGTAAAATCGAGCCAATCACGCGCTAAAGCAGGGGATATTATTGATATAAAGCTAGAGGTATTGCCTAACCTTACGGGTAATGACAGAGCATTTGAACTGCATACTGAACTACCTGAAGGCGTTAGCCTAGTTGAAGGTTCAGTGATGATTGATAACATCGCGTATACTTCAAGCTCAGTTGAAGTACTTGACAATCAACTTATCGTGACAGGTAATCAGTTAAACTCATCAGAGTGGCCACGTCGTTATAACATGACGACCAACGCAACTGACCCTATGTGTCGCAACCCTTTAGGTGGCGTAAACGGTTATGTTGATTTGCAAGAAGTTGACGCTGGTTTCCAGCCATACTTAGGTGGTGATTATAGTCAAAACCATACGTTTGCGTTCAGAGACTTTTGGGGTGACGAAGACCATACATTTGCCTTATTCGAAAACGAAGAATACACACCATATCGCTCAATTACTGTAAGCCCACATGGTTACGTACAATTTGACGGTGGACCTTTGTTCTGGGCTGATCATTTCCCGATGTCTTCAGAGTTATTAGCGTTTGGCGGTCGTCCTGATACTATGATCGCACCTATGTTACGTGGTTCACAATGGGATGGTATGTTCTTTAATACACCACTAATTCCTGCCGACCCATGGGATGCAACCCCTGAAGCGCAAGGTATTACTGTTTTATATAACGACAACCCTAAAGCCATTATTGTTGAGTGGGATAACGCACGTACTCAAACACCTATTGATTATGACTGGGAAACCGGTGAAACCGTATGGGAAGACTGGGGTGACAGCTATGACTTCCAAGCATACGTAAATGTTGAGTATCAATATGGCGATAATCAACATGAAATCGTGATGGCTTATGACAACCTTAAATTTGTTGATACACCACCACACCCAGTCGCCTTTGTCGGTAAAAACGATGGGTCTATTGGTTTATACGGATTCTGGGGACCTCGCGGTACTCACGGCCCTGATTTCGGCGGAATTGGTCACCAATTCCACTTTGGTGATGTAAGTAAAGTTTTAAAAGACGACTTAGTTATTTGTTATGACTACACTGGCCCTGAAGCAACAACGTTTAATGTAAGCTTTAAAGTTCAAGTAAACAACGATGCAACAGGTAAAAACCTAGACTTAGTAGTAACAAGCCATGTAGAAGGTGTAGACTCTGCAGAACAAACATTGTCAATTGACGCACCAGCTAACATTGAGCTGTTAAATAGCTTTGAGGATATAGTATTTGCTGAAGGTGCGACGCGTGAAGCAACGGGTATAGAAGTTAAGTACTTCGACCAAGCGCCAAGTGCTACGTTAATTACAGTGACAGGTGATAACATTGTTGCGACGATTAACGGTCACGCATCAGGTTCTACGTTTGATATTGCAGCAGCTGAAGGTTTCTACGGTACCACTGAAGTAACGGTAGCTGTTGCAGACGCTGACTTCCCATCAGACAGCGCATCAGCAACCTTTACCCTAACAGCTGAAGGTACAGCTCCTGTTGTAGTCACTCCAACAGTAGAACCAGAAACTAATAGCTCTAGCGGTGGTTCAATGACTTACTTAATCGTGATGCTTAGCGCATTAGTTGGCTTACGCCGTAGATTAAGCTTAATGCAGAAATAAGCTAAATAAACATAAGTTTATTAATAGAAACGCTCAATAATTATTTATTGAGCGTTTTTTATTAATATTAAAGATAACAAAAGCTAACTAATTGGTGGTAATTAGCTAGTTTATAACTCCGCACAATACACTGACAACGAAACATATCAGAACATTCTTTAATACGCATTTACAGTACAAAGTAATAAGGTTTAAACTTTACACCTCATGAGCTAAGAAAGAGGTTTGAATAACTTGATTCTTAGCCATTAAATTTATTGCTCTGTTACTATTTTTATTGCTGGAATATTTATTGTGGTACTGGTATTTAATAAATTCAGTGTAAACACCCATTCTGCTCCTAAATAGAGGTAACTTACCTGTACCTGCAATACGCCCCTATTTTAAAAATAAAGAACGGGCGTATTACATTATCTTTGTTGACAGGTATTTGTATTAATTTAAAAAATTGTATCCAAAACTTCATCAATGACCTTAATTAGGTAAAAACTCTATCGCCCAAATAGTAGTCATTAACGCTACGTCTTCTTCTGGGAAGCTTATCGAGCGTAATATTACTTTCAATTGTCGTTCTAGTTTTGCATTATTAAGGCCGCTTGATTTGATGTCGACACGGCTAATAGTGCCATTGGGCTGAATTTCTATTTCAAACAGAACCTTCCCTTTCAAGAAAGGATCTTTTCTCAAGGCACGATTATAAAGAGCGTATAGACGAGATTTATTGGCTTCAAGCGTTCTACGTAGGCTGATTTCAGTGCGTTGCCCTGCTTGTGCAGATAAAGCATCTTCTTCTGCTATAGCTCCTTCAGTTGCTAATACCTCTTCTTCTGCAAGTCGTATTTGTTGGGTATTTTTAGTCGTTAACTCATCACTCGCAACCGTTCGACTCACTGATGAAGCCGTTAGCCCTTCACTTTGTTTATTAACAGCCCCCGCTAAAAGTTTACGTTTAACCTTAACTTCTTCCGATACCTTTTGTTCGAGCTTTGTTTTTTCTGCTGGTACAACGTCGAAGGCTTCTCGCATTGAAAATAGTTCGTCTTTCATTGCTGCTAAACCAGATGTTTTAGCTTTTTTTCTTGCCGCCTCACGCGTCATTTTAGGCTGTTCAATCGGCTTTTCTGGTGCTTTTTCTTCAGGTTGCTCTTTTAGCTCTTCCTTGATTTCTTCTGGTTTAATTATCTCTGGTTCTTTTATCTTTTCTGGCAAAGGTAACTGTTTTTCTTGCAAGATAATTTTAGCAAGTTGCGGCGGTACCTGCTCTTTTACTTCGCGAGGCACTTCCACTTGTTCTAATAAAGGCACAACGAAAGCAAAAATTAAATAAACCACCAACAAAATCGATAAAATTCGTAAAAATGTCTTATCTTGTTGGTTTGGTAAAAATAAGTCGCTTTGCGTTTGAAACCTCGCTCCCATATTCAAGGTGATTGTGGTCATATTAACCCTCGCCTTGTTTATTTTTTGCTTGTCGTTCAACCGCAAGTGACATATTACGATAGCCGGTATCTGCACATGCAGCCATAATTTGTTTCAGTACGGCATAAGGCGTTGAGGAGTCGCCAATAATAGTGACCGCACGCCCCTTTTCTTGCTCTGTATCCGTTAATTCTGGACGCTTACTCACTTGGTAATTAAGTTCAGTTGTTAGCGCTTTAAAAAATTCACTGTTGTCTTGCAGTTCAGAAGCAACATTATTACTAGTACTTTGCCAAATAGCCCTTTCCTGAACTAAAACGGTATTATCAAAGATAGTAATCACTAAATTTTCTACTGGTAATTTTTCGGCGATTGAGACCGGTAATTTAATTTTTTCAATATTTTGTAATACTCTTACTTCTGATTGATTCACGATCAAAAAGAAAACTAGAATTGTAAATATATCCATCAAAGCAACAAGGTTTAGTTTGTTGCTAGAATTGAAGCGTTTATGATGTTTAGCGAGCCTTTTTGATCTTAATGATTGTTTCATTGCTGCTCTCCTATCGGTTCGCTACTCATTTCGTCAGCAGGAGCATCGCCTAAAGATATCAATGGAAATAACTCAGCATCTACCAAGTTAGCAGCGACCACGGCTTTAAACGAACGTACCGTATCCATAGCTGAAACAATGGTTTGATAATCAACAGAAGGCGCCAGTAAAATTACAATATCCTTTTTTTCTATTGTTTGTTGCTGAAAGGCTAGTTTCAAATCTTGCAGGTAAATTGATAACGCAGCAAAGTCATAGCCTTGGTCGGTTACTTCAAACCGTTTCAATAGGACTCCGGCGGGATAATTTAAAGCTAAGCGCTCGTTAGTAATAACCAACTCTAAGACTTTGGCTTCTTTTTGCTCTTCAGCTAAGTCAGACTCAGCAAGCACAGGTAGTTGTAAGTCTAATATCCGTACATGAGAAAAGACTAAACTCAGCAACAATACCGGTACTAGCACAATCATCAGATTCATGAATGATGTGATGTCTAGTTCCGCATCCTGAGTATTAGCACGGCGTTGACGATGGCGTCTCATAACAGTAACCCTCGATTTAAATCAGTTTACTTATTAAAAGACAAAGAATTTAATAACTTAATAGCAGCCATTTCAATCGAGTCAACAATGCTAGCTGTTTTTGTTTGCAAGCCAGAATGGAATAGTATCAAAGGAATAGCAGTAATTAGTCCAAATGCTGTGGTATTCATGGCCACTGAAATACTTGAAGATAACAAATTGGCTTTTTCTGCAGGATCTGCGCTAGCCACTGCAGAAAAGGCAGCAATAAGTCCCATAATTGTACCTAACAAACCTAATAATGTAGCTATATTCGCTAAAGTCGCAACAAATGGCGTACGTTTTTCTAATCGCAACATGTACTCCATAATTGTTTCTTCCATCGCGTATTCAATATCTTCGCGACGCTTTGCTTGCCCTACACGCGATATACCCGACTCCAGTACGTCCAATACCGGCGATTTGTTACTTTTTGCATATTTACTGATAGCTTCAACATCGCCAGATTTTAACGCATCTTGAATTAAAGAAAATGCCTTTTGATTAGTGCTATGCGCCTTACTCAAATACAACCAGCGTTCAATGGTAATTGCCAAGCCGACAACTAAAACAAGGGCTATAGGGTAAATAAATGAACCACCATTTTGCAAAAACGCGATAATACTGTCTATAAAACTCATTGGATTTTCCTTATTTCTTAAAGTTAGGATGAATTGGTTAAGTTATTGGTTCATCCATAAATTATTATTGTGATCTAGTGGCTATCAGCTTAGTTATTTTTTGTAGCTTTTATTGGTACTTTATTCATTTGTTTTACAACAAAATCTCTCACTTCTTTTTTAAATGCTTTTGGATTAATTGGCTTAAATTCTGGCATGCTGAGCTGCGTTTTTTGATCTTTTATAGTGATAGGGTTCGCGACCCCTTGCCATGGCATAATATAGAGCACCTTCGGCTGCTCTTGAGAACCCGTCACTTTAGTTTCAATCGTTATTGTTTTTTCTACAGTTTTTGCAGGTATTTCAGGCTGAGATTTTAGCTCTTCTGCATAGGTAATATTTACAACACTCACAAAAATAACAGTCAATATTTTCACAATATTCATACTAACTTTCTCCCGGTTTTGTATTGATAGTGCTTGACGATAAGTTGCCGTCAGCTTTTTCAGGTAATACTAAACCTGCCCGTTTAATTTTAATTTCGACACCAGCAAGCCAACGCTGCACTTGTTGGTCGTCAGCTTGTAATGCAAGGTATGACGAATAATATTTATGAGCGTCAAGCAAACGACCACGATATAGCTCTAATAAAATGGCAAGATTAACTTGGGCTTCAGGGTAGTCAGGCCAAATATCTAGTGCTTTAAGGTAGCTTTTTTCTGCTTGTTCAAAATGACCTTCTAAACGCGCAATCCTTCCTTTTAATTCATATGCATAAGGGTTAATAGGGTTAACAGTTAATGCTTGGTTTAATTGCTTACTTGCCCGGCTAACGTCTTCTTGCTGCATAGCAATTAAAGCCTTATTAACATAGGCGCCAGAAAGCTGAGGCTGAATTACTAGTACTTGATCAAACAATAGCTCTGCATTTCGCCATTCCCGCTTTTTCATTAAAGCTAATGCTTGTTTGTATTTTTGAGTTACATGCGCAGGAACCGTAGCTAAACGCTCTTGTTTCTGTTCAAGATAGTGATTCCGCTTGCTTTGAATTGCAGCTAGTGTGGCTTGTTCTTCAGTCGAAAATTTTGTATTCGCCGTGGGAACCGCTACCAAATCGGTTAACTCTTTACTGATTTCCCCTAACGTTTCTGGTGTTTGCTTTACCGATAAATCTTCATTTTCATTAGTATTAGCACACCCTTGTAGTAATACTATTAGCAACACCATAATCATGGCATATGCAGGCAACAATTGAGCTTTAACATTGCGGTGAAAACGATTAATGCATGTCATCAATAACGTCATAAGACCGCTCCTTTTTGTTATAAAGTGCGGGGGCTATTTCAGCCAGCGTAGTAAAGCTTTTTTCAACCCATTCGTCGTAAATATTTTGCCAGGCACGTTGAGCGTTACTCAAATGAATTTCAATCGCTTTTTCTTCAAACGGATAAGCCAGTTCTTCCAATAATATTTCATATTCTTCTAACGCTAATTCATCTAGATCTTTTGGTCGTTGTGACTTAAGAACATCAGCGGCTAATTGCCGGTACATTTCGGCTAAATTAAAAGTTGTTTGCGGCACATCTTGCGCTAGTTGAAAGCTAAGCACTTGTTGATAATATTTTATCGCTCGTTTCATTGCGGTTTGTTTACGTTTTAGGCTCTTTTGCAGCGGCACATTTAACTTTACATATTTAAATGTTTGCTGATGGGCAACACCTAAACCAAAGGCCGCAGTTGAAGCGAGTTCAATAGCACGTGCTTGAATTATTTGTTCTTGCGCTTTAGTTTGCTTTTTATGAAAACTCAGTATTTTACGAAACCAGTAATACCTTTTATTAGGCTCATTGCTTTGACGATAAAACTCACTCATTTTGAAACGCACTTCTTGTGCAATATTAAAAGGCTGAGGGTAAGCATGGGCATAAGTTCTGAACTCAGTTAACGCCTTAGCAGTATTCCCGGCTTTTAAGTAATATGCTGCGGCTGTGTATTGCGCTTCTCGTTTAAGTTCAACAGAATTTTTATTTAAGGCTGAGTCGCTATTAGCCAACTCGTTCTCATTGGCAACTAGAATAAGTAATTGCTCTGCCGCTAATTCCCATTGCTCGGTAGCCTCATACGATGAAGCCAATTTAGCCGGAATAGAGGCTGTATATTCATGTGCTGGATAATCTTTTTGTATTTGCAATAATAGGTCAATAGCTTGTTGCCATAATTGCTGTGTTAGCAATAGATTGGCAGCATCAAATTCCGCAGTAATACGATAAGTTGACTCAGGAACAACCACTCCAACGCGAAGATAATGCGCTACTGCAATTTCAGGCTGTTTTACCTTATAAGCTTCGCCCTGAAAATATATGCTCGACGCCAATAAATTACGCATTTCTTGCCAAGTATTTAATTTCTTATCGGCATAGTCTAACGCCAAACTATATGCATTTTCAGCTAATGGGTAGAAAGCTTGTTGGTATAAACTGTGTGCCAATAATTGGCTTACAATTTGTACTTTTTTCAACGCTGTTGGTGATAGTGTTTTAGTTGGGTATTGACGACTAACCGTAGAACGATTTTTTGAATTTTTAGCGCTATTATCAATAACAGTTTTCGCCGGTTGTGGCATGACATTCAGTGTAGTTAGTACAAAGTCACTCATGATTTTGACCGTGGTAAAATCTTTGCTGTCAAAAGCATACTGCACAACATGCGTTGCTAATTGCAGTGATCGTTCATCATCGGGGTATTGTTCAATAAATAACTTGTCTAAGCGGTTTCGTTCAGTAATACGTTCTTGATATTCACTATTGTTGTCAGCACTTTTATTAGCTGACATAGTATTTAACAGCTCACGAATTGTTAGCGTAGTCGCATAAGCTGACTGCAATTTAAGAGCGTCTAAATCCGGTGTTGCAGAAGGTGAGTAATAAGCAATATTTTCATAACTTGCCAGTGCTTGTGCGTATTGTTTTGCGGCAAAGTTGGCATCAGCATAAAGATATTCATCACTCAAAATATCTTTAGTTAATAAATTTTTAGCATCGGGTAACTTAGCTAAGGCTAAATATGTAGCTAATGCAGTTGCGGCTTCAGCAAAGGCATCAACTCTTACTTCTTCTTGAGGTTGTACTTGAGCAAAGGCGTACACACGTCGGGCATGCTCGTTACTAAACTGTAATAAATGAGGTAATAATTCATTTTTTATTGAGGCTGTTGCTTTATGCCAAAATGTCCCAGCCAGGCCGTACTGGGCAACATATTTATTCTTTAACTTATGCATAGACGAAAATTTGCCATCACGGTGATATATTTCCAATAAGGCTAATGAATATCGCGCCGACCAAATGTTGTCTCGCTCTAGCTCTATGTATGCTTTATAGGTAAGTTCAGCATCTGTTTTCAACTCTTTTTTAATTAAAAACTTTGCTAAATTTTCAAATAAAATATGCTCGTATACAGGCAAGTATTGCCTTGAATTGTTGTTTACTAGTTTTAGCAGTGACTCTGCTTGAGCTTGCTGACTTAACGAAACACTTAATACACGTTGAGTATCTATCGCTAAATTTTGATAGCGATCATCTAAGGCAGTAAAAGAAAATTCATTGTGAGAAGAAAATTGTTTTTCCGCACCAACAATGGCCTCAAATACATTTAAAAATGCGATATCAGCTTCCGAAAATCGATTCAATTTGAACAATGACCAGCCCGACATATAAAGGCTGTTTACCAAATAGTTATCATTGTTAGGCGCTTTCAATACTTTATCGTAAGCTTTTATAGCGGCAGAGTATTCTTGTAGATTGTAATAAATTTCACCACGTCTAAAATTTAACTCAGCTAAATATTTGGTGCTAGGGTGCTGATTTAGTAACAACTCTATTTCAACTAGACTTTCATCTATTTTCCCTTGCAAATCTAGTGCTTTAGCCAGTTGATAACGAATATGCTCATTAGCACTATGTTGCGGATAATTATTTAGCAAACTTTGATAGCTCACCACAAGCTCGCTTAACGCTTGATCATCCTTCTTTAATTGCGTTAAGGTCAGCCCTTCATCGACATTATCTGTGTCTATGCCACCAAAAGACTGATTTTCAAAAGTCTCAGTATTTATTTGGACTAATCGGTATTCGACCTTAGTTCTTACTTGAGGATCAGGCTCTAAGCTCAATAGTTGTTGATATATTTCAGCTAGTTTAGCCGACCTTATCGCCTTATTCTTGGTATATTTTACTAACTGAAGCTCAGCTTGTTGATCAGCCAGTTCAAACAAACTTGCACGTTTATTTTTTGATACCTCGGTCTCATCCTCAGTATCAATTAATCTACTCATACAGCCTGAAATGATTAAGCAACTGATAAAAAGTACCAATAATCGATTTAAAGAAAGCAGTGCCATTAAAACGCTTCCTTATGATTCAAGACAGGTGAATAATTAGCTTTAGTGTTATCTCTGGCATCGAGATCAACCCTTTGCGTTTTCGCCTGTTTTTTTGCTGGAATTAATTGACGCTCAACACGCTTGTCATACTTCGCCATTCTTTCTAAAACAGCGGCCATTTCATGTCGAGAAGTTAATAAATGTTGCTCTAAAATAGTGCGTTGGTTATCGACAAATTGTTGAACATTATTTTTTATTTTAACGCTCGTCATTGCCCTTAATGTAGAAACACTTTTTAACAGCTTTTCTATCTCTGACGCATTCGTGGTAATACGTTCAGCCAAGCCGGATAATAAGGATGTTGAGCCAGCAAGCGTTTCAAAACGAGCCCTTTGCTGCTCGGCATGTGCTAACATTTGCCCAATTTCTTTTAGCTGTTTTTTATGCTGCCATAAACGTTCAGGGAATTCTTGTTGTAATTGCCAGGTCAATACTCCTTCAACGCGCTTTATTCTTTCTTTATAGTCATCGGTGTTTTTATTACCTTGCAGGGCAGCAATAGTTTGTTTACTTTGCTTAATTCTTTCTAACCAATGCTCTTGTACTTGATTTGCAAACACATAACCTTGTTGCTCTGCTTCAGCATTAGATACCGCTTTAGCAATCTGCTGCTTTTGGTCTTTCAGTTCAGTAATAATGGCACGATAATGAGCTTGTTTCTGCAACTCAAAAACCTTAGATTTTCTTGAATTATTTAAAGCCAGTGTATCTTGCAACCAAAGGTTTTTCTGTTGCTGTGTTTGCAAATGTTCGCTAATTAAATCTAATTCAATTAATGCTTGGTACTCAGCTTTTAATTCGTTATTTAATAGCGCTTTTTGTAACCATACTGAGTCCGTAATATATTTTTTACGGTTAGCTAAGGGCATAGACAACTCAGTTGTGTTTACTATTGCAGCCTCTGACATCGTAAGACTTGCGTGTGCCGGAGAAAAATTTAATAAATCATCACTCGCTAAAAAAATGTCATGAAAATTACTTAACTCTGCTAAACGTTGTTGATATAGCTGCTCTGCATTTTGGTAACTGGTCATGCCCTCTTCTAACGACATTTGTTCCACGACTTGTGTGGCAAGTAATAATGCAGCTTGCCAGCCTAAATTTGAATACTCAAAACGCTCTTTTAATAAATTAAAGAGCTTAAACGATAAGGTATTCTGCTTTATTTTTTGTGCCGAAAAAGCAAAAATAAAAAGAGCAGGCTCACTATAAGGGCTATCTTGGGGGAAGTTTTTTAATTCGTAAAACGCAGCTTCATAATTTTCTTGTTTAACATACATTTGAGCCAATAATAATTGTGCGTAATCATTAACTGCTTGTTGCTGGTTTTTCTCATCATTCGCTTTTTCACTAACATCACCATTATTTTCAGTAGAGAAAGGGTTAAAAAGTAATTGCCAAAAAGTCTTCGATGGTGCTTGCCAAAAAGTATTTTTAATTTTTGTTAACAGTGGCTTAGCCTGTTCAAAATTACCAAGTTCCATTTGCAACAATGCTTGATTCAATTCGATATAAGCAACAGCCAATGATTGTTTATCTGAAGTTGATTCAGCTACGTTTTCTACGAGTTGAACAGCAGACTGAGGCGGTACTTCTGGCCAATAAGCGAGTTGATTAAGAATTTGATATTGATTTCTATACGCGTTCGATACTTGGGTGATTTTACTCAATGTTTCTCTTGCTGTTTTGTTTTGACCTTGTTCAATTTGTTGCTCGGCTAATTGCAATAAGGCAATTAGGGTTAATTCTGCAGGCGAAGTATTAGATTTTAATTCTTGGTTAGTCGCTATAGCCAATGTACCAGTTTGTGCTTTTTGTAGCTGATACAGTGATTGCCTTGCTTGCTGATGCAAACCAATAGTTACTTGTAAACCGGCTTCGAAAAGACGACTTTGTGATGACTGACTATTAAAGCGCTGACGATTCAAACTGATTTGATTAAGCGCTTCGCCGTAATTACCCGTAAAATAAAAGTACAACGCCTGGCGGTATAATTTGTCTTCAAGCTGAGCACGTGCCTCTACAGCCTCAGCTGAGGCGGGCATAACCTGTGTACAAATCATCACGCTACTTATTAAGATAACGCTGACGGTTTTTGTTAAAAATAAGGCGAGGTTAAAGCGCATAATAGATTATAAAATCCATTCTTCAACGTTGATATTAGCGCGATAGTTTGATTCATTATCTTCGATTTTTAATTCAATCATAACCACGTCATCATTTTTCTCGAATTGATGAGTAATAGCTTTTTGTGTAGTTCTCCCTTCGCCATCTTCTCCGGTGAATATTGCCGTAAGCTGATGCTTGCCCAACTTTAAGTTGCCTAAATAAACCCGTTGAATTCCTCCTTGTTCGAGTGCTTTACGTTGTCGTTCGGTATAGAGAAAACCCGCAACATTTTTGTCATTAATTTTTAGCTCTACACTATCAACTTTAAAAAAGTGTCCAACGTCTACCGAAACGAAAACGGCAATTTGTGTGCTCGCAGGAAATAATAAGTCTTCCTCCAGAATGAAGAGGTCTCGGTTCAACTTTAATACTTTCTTTTTAATATTTTCTAGAGCTAACGATAACTTGCCATTTTCTGCTGGTGAATTCAGTTCGCCGCCATAACTTTTTGTTGCAATAGCCAAAGATAAAATTAACAAACTAGCGACAACAACTAATGCTTTATTCACTCGAAATACTGTAGCGGAAGATAAAATATTGATGTTCATAAGTTAAACCTAGGACAACCTTGACGCTGTCGAATTTGCATAAAAATTAAAAGTAAACGCTATAAAAAGCACGAATCACGTTTGCTGAAAAACCATATAAAGACTCGTTACCTACTCCACCTTCAGCCATAGGATCTCTGAAATTGTTATAATTAAAGTCAATATAATCCCATTGCAACGAAACTTCAGATCGTGAACTGCCGAACGACAAGCTATTAGGCAATGAATATGTTGCTCCAATGCCAATCGTTAAATTGTTAAAATCGCTAAGCTCTTTATCTCGAGCTAAATAGTTTTGTGCATTTTTATAAGGAAATAAGTCGCTATAAAATTTCGCTTCACTTTGCTGGTAATAACGAAGCTTTAGTTCAAGTTCGAAAGTGTCACCAATAGGATGGCGATAACCTAATTCAACATCATTAGACTTTATTTCCCAACTATCACTGAAATAACGGAAGTGAAAAAATAACGCGGCTCGATAAGGCAAGTAATAGCTTGCTGATAGTTTGGTGGCAAATGAGTTACGTGTTGCTGGGTATATTTCAGATTGATAACCCACTCCAGAAGGAATTGAATTATCGATATAACGTACAGTGCGATAAGGGTTATTTAGGTATCCTTCATCTGCAACCGCTTCAATACTTAAACTAGCGGTCAAATTACGGGTTAATATTTGATTAATACCTGCTCTTATTCGGTATTGTTCACTTTCTTCCACAAAGTTCTCGTCGCCATTACGCCTAATTTCATTATCACCATACGAAAACCCCATGCTGAGGTTGGTTAAATCACCAAACATATCTTGCGATACATTGAGACTTATTGACTGTGCAAAGTAATCATCTTCATCACTTTGACGTAAGTTCAACGACATAATGGTTTTATCATGCAAGTATTCAATACCTACCTGCCCTTCATTACGTTCTTCGGTATAGGCGCTTGCGGTGCTTAATACGTCAACCGATGCGGATGAAATACTGTCTAAATAATAATAAGCTGTCACGACAACAGACTCAGTCGCCTTTTTTCTTAAGAGAATTGCCGGACCATCTATTTTCATGCCACCGCCTTCGTAGCTGTGGTAAAGCACATCTAAGCGTTCTTCACCTAAAACAGCGGCTTGGCTTAAACCTGTACTTAACAAAAGGCTAAAGGTCGCAACTAATTTTAGTGCGAATAAAACAGCTATTTTTTTTCGCAAGATATTTTTAAGTTTAGTTACAACCACAACCACCACCTTCAGTACCTTCAGCACCACGCGCGGCTTCCCTACCATCTAATACATGAGCAACGTGCATATTAGCAATAGGATGACGAGAAGCGCTCATTATTGGGTCCGCTAAATTCTGCCTTTCATAGGGCTTTACCCAAGGCTCAATTGATAAACTTGCGCAGCCCGTTAAATTAATAAGAGCAAGTAACAAAGTACCTTTAACAATATATTTATTCACTAGCATTTCCTTGAACAATCTGTTTTATCATTCTCTAATTAGCTTTTTAATCGCTTTGGCGTACTTTTTCCCGTAGCCGTCTTTAAAACCACGATAAACATAGCGCACGATACCATCGCGATCGACAATCACGGTGGTTGGCATAGCTTCAACTTTGTAGGTCTCTGACAGTTTATTGGTTTCATCAAAAAATATTGAAAAACTCAATTCTAAATTGGCAAGAAAATCTCTACCAGCTTGATTCTCTTGCTCAACGTTTATGCCCCATACTTGCACACCTAAGTCTTTATATTTGTCTTCTAGCTCTTGCAATACCGGCATTTCTTTACGGCAAGGCCCACACCATGACGCCCAAAAATTAATTAAAATTATGTTGCCTCGTTGCTCAGTCAAATTTAAGTTATTACCTTGCATGTTCTTTAAAGTAAAATCAGGTGCCGGTTGGCCTATAGTTACCCCATGAACATTCATTGATATAAAAAAAACAAAAACTGCCGATAAACTTCTACGCCAAAACTTAATTAACAACATGAATTTTCCTTTCTAATAAATTACTTACATTCAACTTTGATGGCTCAGAATTAAAAATAAATTGATAACCCTGTAACAAAATTAAGATTATGCGTTGTTTTAGACTCACCAGTGACCTGTGTATCAAAAATATAGTCACTCATGCCTATATCCCATGCCACCCAATCATTAATAAACACTCGATAATTTGCGGTAATATTCACGGTAAATTGATCGTCACCAGCGAATTCCGTGCTACCCGCACCTAGCTCTATAGAGAAGGTACTATTGAGCACTAAATCTTTACTAAAGAAGATTTCTCCAGGAAGCAGGTTATAGCCAATATTTAAACCATAATATGTAAGTTCTCGTTGATCTTCGGTTAATAATGGCGCTGAATTCACTAACTTTTCGAAACTCGTTTCACCGCCTTTTGCTTGGCCATAACGTGCTTTTAGATAGAAGTTTTCTGTAATATGATATCCAACATGTGCGGCTAACCAACCACTATTTTCAAAATCTTCTATTGAAATAATGCCGCCTTGAATACCAATTTCAAAATTTTCAGAGTCAAGCAAGTCATCAAGTATTTGGCGTCGTTTAACATCTACTTTCACTTGTACTTTTTTATCATCCAAAATACCTTCTTCAGCAGCATTAGCTGAATAAGAGCAAGATAAAGCAGCAAGCATTAATGTACTTGCAGTGATAAATGGCGTTAAAAAAATACGCTGAAACCTATTTTCCATGTGTGAATCTCTTCATTTGTGTCTCGATCAGTTAAGGCTAACGAGAGCTTATATTCTGCGCGTAATAAAAAGTTACGCGCAACGTGATATTTAATGCCTGCAGCAGCACTCATTAAGGTACTTTGTCGCTTTTCTGCATCCGCTAAAACACTGTGAGGTTTAGTATCAATAAATCCACCACCAATCCCTATGTAAGGAGTTATTGTCCAATCAGGCATAGGTTGGCTGATCAGCATAACTTCATAGAGGTTACTATCTGAAATGTTGCCTAGCGCTTTACCCACTGAAACTTCAGCACTAAAAACAGGTGTAAAGGCGTAACCAAGATAAACATTATAAAAGTTAGCGCCTTCTAAATCGCCATACATAACGCCACCTTCTACATCACGATTTTGAAAACTCTGCTGGAAGTTATCGTCTTGATTTATCGCTTTTCCATATTGGCTTAACCCTAATAAATCATCCTCATGAAGCCAACCTTCAATGCCACGCTTACTTTTTACCTTCAACCAAGACGTTCTCTTAATAAGTACAGTAACATCTTCATTTTTCTCGACAATATGAACTACTGGATATCCAGCACTTGGGCCAGAATGCAATTCAACAAAAGGTACTTCAATGTGCAAGGTAACCGCTTGAGATGAATCAGCTAATAACCCAGGGCTGGAGATAAGAACAACCAGTAAAAAACATATTTTTGAAAACGTATTAAACATAAGTGCCTATTTTAAAATTCAACTTGCTAATCTTGGACATAAAACGGTGTATTGTAATATTGACCACCAATATCCAACCACTCTCTCAGTAATTTCAACTCATCGTCCGTCATGGTATTTAGATGGGTAGTATTATTGAGAACATCAAAGAAACGCTGACTTGCTCCAGCACTATTTGTTGACATAATGGGCTGTACTGAAACGGTAGTTAATACTGGGATAGGGTTATCTTCGGCGTCCAAAATCAGTTCACCTTCGTTATCAACTTCAAATACGATATTACCGTTTGCATCTAATACAGGTATTAATCGATCAATTAAAATACCCTCAATAGTTTCTTGCTCTACATCATTAAAAAACAATTCTCGATAGCTAGTGAGATGCGCCGCTTGATCGCTCGATGGTTTCGCAGATAAATCTAATTGCCCTGCAGGTACCTGTGCAAAGCCATCGCTATCAGTAATGCTGTGGCAACTCGTGCATTTTTTGTTTTCAAATATTTCAGGTGTTTCAACAATTGGTAATTCGCGAGATAAATCCCATAATGGCTGAATATGTTCTGGGTAATTTATTTGAATTCGACAATATGCGGTCCAACTTTCAAAACATTCAACGCCATTAGGCGATGCAGTCGACAAATTTTCATAAGACAGGTCAACGTTAGGGTTCACCAATGAAATATCTGGATTTGTCCAACGATCACGATAAAGAAGATTAGGCGTAAGTTGCGCTAAACCATTAACCATTTCATCAGCTTCAGCCATGGTTTGCCCTTGCGTAGGAATAATGTCTTCTGTGGCATTAGTATATGGTATGCCACCAATTGCTCCGGCATTAATACTGGCTGCTTGAGCATCAATTCTGCCGTGTGGTTGCTCACTATTTGCTGTGTGGCAACCATTACACTGTAGAACTTCTCCTGGCTTTAAAGTGATCCACTGTCGATGCCGGCCATTAATGCGTTGACCGTTTTTATCTAATACACTAATAGCGAAAGGGGTATTGGCTGGTACTTTAACTTTCACAGAGCCGTCAGGTTGAATCGGTGTGTAACCAATAATTTCACGCATTAATTGGTTATTACTGCGGCCAAAATCGGTATTAGCAATATCCCTTACTTCATCAGGTGGCATTGGCACACCACGAATTATACGTAAAAAACGTGCAGGTAAATCAGCAGCAGGTGTTAGTGATGGGTCACTTAAACGAGTGATGCCTTGTGGGTTATTATTTTGTACTGTGATATCTGTACCATCAAAATCATAAACACTGCGAATATGAATAGCTGCAGATAATTCGCCATTTAATTCGGCATCTAATTCATTGCCAATCACCTTGTCTGCAATAAATGTTTTGCCTTGTTCAGACGGTCTCATCACCACCGCTTCGGTAATAACGCTACCGGCTTGTGTTGTAGCAACAAGTTGCTGAGTATTATCGGCATTATTCAATAACCATAGCTCAAACATTGGCTCAGCCAGCTCAAGTGTATCATCAGCCAACTGTTCAGAGCTTAGTTGCCCACATGCTCTGATCACGTCATCGACAATGGCACGGCAAATGTCCCAACTCATTAAATAACGATTACTACTGTCGGGTAGTGGGTAAAGATGATTAAGTCGCCCTGACTCAGCAAAAGCTGATGAGAAGGAAAAATTAAAACTATCACTTAGGGCTAAGTCAGTTATTGCGCTTGCTTGAGCTCCTGAATCTACGCTCGCTTGTTCGTTATCAATGTAGTCATTAATGTTGATCAGCACAGGTCTTTTTTGGTAAAGCGTTTCATCCTGAGAGCTAAGTAACATTAGAATGTCACCATTCGCCATTTGCTGAGGTTTAATAAATTCGACACGTTCATTTTGTTCATCAAAGATTAATTGATGTGAATGCCAGCCGAACATAAGTGTATTGTCGGTACCATCAGGATTCATACGGTAAAGGTTAATTCCGTGATCCCCACCCATAACATCCCAGCGGCTATACAATATTTGGCCACTTTGCAAAACCAAGGGGTAGAAGTCATGACTCAAATTAAACGTAAGTTGCTCAATTGACGTGCCGTCAGCGTTCATTATATGAATATTGAAAGTTGCGTTATCTCGACGTTCATCTAAAGCTGTGTATTGTGGCTTGCCCTCATCAAGTAGTATTGCGCGAGAAAGTCGTTGGCGAGTTGAAGCAAAAATAATACGGCCATCCGGCAGAAAAGATGCCATTACATCATCACCTTGCTCGGCAAGTGTATCGCTAGTAATGATGCGTTCTAAGGTTTGTGTTGATGTTTGGTAGCGCCAAATATTCCATCTAGGCTGATCTTCATCGTCAGCATCAGCTAACTCAGGAGCTCTAATTGAAAGAAGCATTTCTTGACCATTATCAGAAACGCTTAAGTCTCTAATATCAATAAGCTGGTCTTCGCCAAATAATGATGCGGTTAGGTTAGTGATCGGTGAGTCTGCAAAGGCGTTTCTTTTAATAAATAAATTAGCCCCTGCATTAAAAATAGCAGGGTCACGCGCATCAAATCGAGCTGACGTTACTTCATTTTCATTAGCTTGCGTGTTTAGACTACGTTCAATATAAACAACAGGGTATTCAACCAGAACGGGATCAGGTGCTTCGTCCTTAATTGCTGTTTCGGTATCGCAAGCCGAAAGTAACAAAACGACAAACATAAGTAATATATTATAGCCCAGCTTCGGCTTCATTTAGTTCCCTTAATGCATAATTCCAACAGCATACACTATAGCTAAAAAGTGTAAAAAATTTCTGACATTATTACCATAAAAATACAAATCTTCAACAGAAAAAACTAAAAGTGTAAAAAATACCGACACCATTTTACTGTTTATTAACTTTTAAAGACTATTAACTGAAAAATGTCAAATAATTTTATGTTTTTTATGAAAACTCAATA
>Ga0209395_1002235_pt1 | contig 25846 bp, 13 predicted proteins | sample GOMGulsemesocosm_3_FD_184635 | JGI IMG/M metagenome (GOLD analysis project Ga0209395, IMG submission 184635) | Methane-oxidizing microbial communities from mesocosms in the Gulf of Mexico - GOM9D Gulf of Mexico (SPAdes) (version 2) | ecosystem: Environmental > Aquatic > Marine > Cold seeps... | reverse complement strand
CAACTACCGTATTTAAAGCAGTATCGTACCCGATAGTAAAATCAGTTCCAAAGATATCATTATCTATAGTTCCTGGAATCCCTACAACAGGAAAACCATGTTCCTCGTTAAATTTCAAAGCTCCAGTAAAAGTACCATCTCCACCAACAACTACTAAAGCATTAATTCCTGCTTTTTTTAATTGTTCGTAGGCCTTAGCTCTACCTTCTACTGTTCTAAACTCTGTAGATCTTGCAGATTTTAAGGAAGTACCTCCTTTATTTATTAAATTACTTACTTGACGTGCATTCATCGGCTCATAATCTCCTTCTATCAATCCTTGGTATCCACGATACACTCCCACACAATCAATTCGGTAATAAGAACAAGCTCGAACGACAGCTCTAATAGCGGCATTCATCCCTGGAGAATCGCCTCCTGAGGTTAATAATGCTATGGTTTTAATTGGTTCGTTCATTTGATTTATTTTACACTCCAAAATTAGGCTATATATGGAATTTAACCTATTTAAATATAACAATAATACTAAAACGTTTTCGTTTTTTTTATATGAAAAAAGGAAGCCTTTACGACCTCCCTTTTTACGAATAAACAATTTACATACAACTGTTTATATATATCTACTTTCAAAATTCATTCATTTGATAATAAGAAAACACTCTCCTATTATATGTCCAATTTTAACACAAATGATTCTAATGGTTTCAAGTTAATTTCTACTATTCCTTCTTGATTTTTCACCTTTAATTTAGGCATAAAAACATCATACAATACATCTTTTGTACCATACTCCCCATCATTTAACCTCCAAGAAGAGATTAGTTCAGTAGGAATTTGCAGTTTAAAGTGTTGTTCTTTCTCTTGATCAAAGTTAGTTACAATGATTAACTTTTCTGTTTCAGACCATCTTACAAAAGAATATACTTTATGATTATATTCCTTTGTATTTGAGCGATTATAGGCATGAATATCTTGATATTCTCCCATCAAGGCACTACTATTAATCGTAAAATTCAACAATCGTTTGTAAAAGTCACGCAAGGCTAATTCTTCTTTTGTAGAAGCTCCACCGTCAAACTTTTTATCATTCATCCAGCGTTGGTGACTTGGCACTCCTATATAATCAAAGATAGAAGTACGTGTAGGGTCTCCAAACCCTGGTTCTTCTTCTCCTGGCTCTCCTACTTCTTGTCCGAAATAAACCATTGTAGGGGCTGTACTGATAGTTGTGGAAACAACCATAGCAGGCTTCCCATTTTCAGCAGTTACCGCAAAATCGGAACTTGCCAATCGCTGCTCATCATGATTTTCTAAAAAATGCAGCATATTATGTTCTATATCTTTTAAATCTTCTAAAATAGCAGGCAAATTATCCGTTAATCCATGCCCTTTTACAATATGTTTAATGGTATCATACAGCGCTACTTTATCATATAAATAATCCATTTTTCCTAAATGAATATAATCACGGTACATCGCAGGGTTGTAAACCTCAGCTAACAAAAACGCTTCTGAATTTTTGCTTTTTATGGCCGTATTCATATAACTCCAAAACTCTACAGGCACCATTTCTGCCATATCATATCGAAACCCATCTACGCCTTTATCTAACCAATACAAAGTGATCTCCGTAAACTTATTCCATGAATCTGGCACTTTTTTTCCTTTCCAAAACGCCGTATGCTCTTGATAGCTTTTAGTAGCATATTCTTTCGGCAACTCCTCAAAATCCTTAGTTCCATCAGGTTTTATTCCGTAATTTATTTTTACAGTTTCGTACCAATCATAAAAATCAGGTTGTGCTAATCTAGAACCATTTCCGGTCCATTTAGCTGGTTTCTCGTTAAATTTTCGATCCGAACTAGGGTGTTTTTCACCTCCTAGTGGTTGATAATCATTCTTCCATGCTGGCACTTGAAAATCTTTCCCAGGAATATAATAAAAGTTGTTATCCTGTTGGTATTCTTTAGAGCTATCATCATTAGCACCAAAATCAACCACCCCTTCAGGATTGGTCAATCCTTTGTAGCCACGAGCAATATGATTGGGAACTATATCAATAATCACCTTTAATCCTGCCTTATGAGAACGTGCTATTAACGCTTCAAATTCCTCCAAGCGTTTTGCTGGATCAACTGCTAAATCCGGATTCACATTATAGTAATCCTTAACGGCATAGGGAGATCCTGCTCTTCCTTTTACCACATCGGCATCATCCGTTTGAATACCGTATTTTGTATAATCGGTAAGTGTAGCATGATGCAACACACCCGTATACCATATATGTGTAGTTCCAAGGTCTTTAATTTCATTTAAGGCTTTTGCTGAAAAATCTTCAAACTTTCCAACCCCATTTTCTTCTATGGTTCCCCAAGGTTTATTCGTCGTATTCGTATTACCAAACAAACGCGTAAATACTTGATATACCACTTTTTTTCCTTCCTTCGTCTCTGGTACAAGCTCGCTACTCTTTTGATCTGATGAACAGCTCATAAAAGTAAATACAAGTAACACAGTCCCTACTATTTTATACATGTTTTAATTATTTTTTAATGATACTAATAGCAAAACCTCCTCCGGCTGCCATGTGAATTTTTTGAGTTGATGACTTAGTAATTACCATTTTCTCAATTGATAAATCTAATGGATTCTCATCCCAATGTGCTTTATTGCCATCTTTGTAAATTACAGCTTCATAAGTCACATCCTTGGCTAAGAAGTCAAAATTAATAGTCACATCTCTTGCCACTTCATTCGTAATTCCTCCAACAAACCAATTACTCGTATTGCGTTCCTCACGGGCAATGGTCACAAATTCACCAATTTCACCGTTTAACACTTCTGATTGTTCCCAATCTACTCCCACATCTTTAATAAACTGTAACGCTGGATTCCCTTCATAATTTTCAATCAAATCAGCTGCCATCTGAATAGGACTATAAATAACCACATACAAAGCCAATTGCTGGGCGATGGTCGTATTAACTTGATTGTCTTTTTTATAATGGTCAAATTTAATATCAAAAATACCCGGTGTATAATCAATAGGTCCCGCTAACATACGAGTAAAAGCTACCGTAGGTAAATGTGATGGTGGATTTCCCCCATCAGAAGACCAAGCATTAAATTCTTGTCCACGTACACCTTCTCTCGATATCGTATTCGGGTAGGTTCTTCTTAATCCTGTCGCTTTAATTGGCTCATGAGCATTAATGGCTACTTGATATTTAGCTGCTTTCTCCACGGTATTATTATAGTGATTTACCATGTACTGTCCGTGATGGTATTCTCCTTTTGGCAATATTTTACCTACATACCCTGTTTTCACAGAATGAATCCCAAGTGACTGCATCAAACTATAGGCAGCGTCTTGTTGTTTGGTATACGTTTCTGTAGCAGCCGAAGTTTCATGGTGCATGATGATCTCCACTCCTTTTTCCTTACCATAACGCACTACTTCTTTTAAATCATAATCTGGATATGGAGTTACAAAATCAAAAACACCTTCTCTATCTTCAAAACCAATCCAATGTTCCCATCCTGTATTCCATCCTTCTACCAATACACCTCCGATATTATTCTTTGCAGAAAAATCGATAAACGCCTTCGTATTTTCTGTAGTAGCTCCATGTTTTCCTGCAGCCAAATCCCAAGATGATTTTCCTAAATGCATCTCCCACCAAATACCCGTATATTTCATGGGTTTAAACCAGGAAACATCTTCAATTTTACTGGGTTCGTTTAGGTTGACAATTAAATTAGATTTAATCAAGTCCCCTGCGGTTTCAGAAATCTGAATGGTACGCCATGGCGTATTAAAGGGAACCTTTTGGGCAACCTTATAATCGTTGTTTCTAGAACCGACTAACACAGACTTCATCGTCATATTCAAGGTATCTACTTTTAATGTCATACCAGAATAGTTCATCAATGCTGCTTCGTGAAAACTCAAATGCAAACCATCTGCCGTTCTCATCGTAACTGGCGTGTTTACAGCATTAAATGGAATATGTGTTTGCCCTAAACTCGGATGACCTCTAAACACCGTAGCATCAATCTTAGAAAACTTGGTATGAGAATATAAATGCTCATAAATATCCCAATCTCCAGGTCCCCACCATACATCGTGATCACCATTTAAATTGAATTCCGTCTGTTCTTCCGTAATAAAGACTTCACCCATAGCATCCTGAATAGGGAATTCATATCTGAATCCGATTCCATCTGAATAAGCTCTAAAAACAATAGTTAGTTTTCTTTTTAAATTGATTTTTTCCTGTAACTCAATTTTCGTTTCTACGTATTTATTTTTAACTGTACGTTGTTCTCCCCATGGCATTTCCCATTGCTCATTTTTTGAAACCGTACTTGTTTTTACAATTTCAAATTGATCATACAATGCCGCTTGTTTTTCAAATTCAAAACCTAAAGTGGATGGTTTAATAACCGTTTTACCTTGATAAGTTACCGAATAAGAAGGCTGTCCATTATTAATCAACCTAAAATCTATGGATACTTTCTGAGTTTCTAAAGCTACTTTTTGCGAAGTTTCTTTTTTATTACAAGCTCCTAACAGCACTACAGTCATTAAAAACAATACACTATACTTCAATATATTTTTCATCTTATCTTTTTTCTAATAGAACAATAGTAAAATCACTCGTAACTTTCACTTTTCCGTTTTCAACTGTTACTTCTTGGTTGGAATACGTATCCGTTAAAATAGTGCCCTCTTTAAATATAGTACCAACAGAAATTTCCTTCTCTCCTTTTACTACATCTAATGCTATTACAACTTTATCCGCATTTAAAACACGGCTAAATGTATAATTTTCTGAAGTTATTTGTTGATGTACTCCTGCACCAATAGCCGGGTGATCATTCCTAAACTTCCCTAGTTTTTGCCAATGCATTAACATTTCCTTAGTAGCAGCGTCATTTGCAATTGCTTCCCAGTTCATGCTGGTACGTAAGTTAGCATCTCCAATAGCTCCCTCAACTATTAAGGGTCTATTAACTTCATCTCCGTAATAAATTTGCGCCATTCCTGGACTTAGTAATAATTTAATAGCAGATTCAAATCCTTTGGTTCTATCTCCATCAAAGGGAGAACCATCATCATGAGAATTTAAGTAATTCAATACAGAATTCCCTTTCAATTCCCCATTTAAAATAGTAGAGTACCTTGAAAACAAAGCTTCATAAGAATCTTTTGCATTGTATTTAAACTCAAAATTGATCATACTATCAAAACCAAAATCGTAGTAGTTTACTTTTTTATCACCAAAATCAAATGCTTTTGCCTGACTGATGTTAAAATTATATACTTCTCCTAATAAGTAAAATCCATCTTCACTAATAATTTTTGTAGGATTTGCCGTTTTCCAGCTATTAAAAGCAACTTCACATTCCGTTTTAAAATCTGCCCAAACAGATGCTGAAGTATGCTTTACAGTATCTGCACGGTAGCCATCTACACCGTGATCACGGATATAATCTGTCAACCATTTGATAATATAATATCTAGGAGTACGAGGATAACTTGTTCTTTCAAAAAAGGCATCTAATTCAGCAACTTCTTGGTCATAACGACCTTCTTTTTTCCATTTTTCAACCAAGTGTTTTGGTAATTCAACCGCTACCTCAGACTCTGTAAGTACATCTGGTAAATTCTTCACCAAGGTACAATCAGTTGTAGTCGCATAGGATTGATAATCACATTGTGGTTCCGTCCTAACCCAATCACTAGGCCAAACAGGATCTTTTTCTGTAACTGGTCCTGTGTGATTAATCACTCCGTCCAACATAATTCTTATGCCTTGCGCATGTGCTTTCTCTACCAATACTTCCAAGTCAGCTTCCGTACCAAAAGAAGTATCCAAAGCGGTCCAATCTTTTGCCCAATAGCCATGATACCCATAAGTATTACCTGTTCCTTCATCTACAAATCCGTGAATTTGCTCCACTACAGGCGTAAACCAAATAACATCCACTCCTAAGTTGGTAAAATACCCACTCTCTAATTTTTGAATAATTCCTTGAATATCTCCTCCTTCAAAACCACGTAACTCACCTGTTTCAGCCGTACGATCATTTGCAAGATCATTAGAAGTATCCCCGTTATTAAAACGGTCGGTTAGTAAAAAATAAACCGTAGCGGCATTCCAATTAAAAGCTGTTTCCTGGTCGGAAGTCATAGGTACCCCTTCTTTTTTATCACAAGAACAAGCGATAAAAAACACTGAAATACTCAATACTAATAGTTGTTTAAATTTCATCATATTAAAATTTTATAGCTACCTTTTTAGCCGTGTTATTATAGGGTACTTGAATTTTTAATTGTTTAGTTGCACCGTCATAGGTATACCTATATCCTTTAACTTTCTTCGGTGCTTTTTGAATATTATGAACGATTAAAGAAATCTCTTTATCAATTGCTTTAAATGTTTTCCCAACCTCTGTAGCGATGTTTATAGTCAAACATTTAGAAGTTACTTTTGATTTGAATTTTAACAACTCATACTTTCCTTTTTCAAAAGCATTGGACGTATTTCCATCGTCATTGTACAATTGTCCGTTGCTTTGCTTAACATTAGAATCCATATAAAAATGAAGGTCAAAAGCGGCTAAACTATAGGCATCCGTTGTCTGAATCACTGGAATCATCGGAATAAAAGCTCCTCCTCTTACATAAGTAGGAATACTGTTTTCTTTAAGCTCTACAAGAGCTATATCTCCTCCATTAAATTGTTTATCTGTATAAAAATCAAACCAAGTACTTCCTTTTGGAAAAGAAATCTCTTTGGTTTTTACACCTGGATTTACAATCGGACTCACTAAAAATTCATGTCCCCATAAGTAGCTGTTTGCTATTTCAAAAGCTTTCTTAGTTGCATTTTTCTCAAAAAACAATGGACGCATTAAAGGCAATCCTGTGCTGGAATTTTCAAAAGCTAAGGTGTAATTATACGGCAACAACTGGTAGCGTAACTCAATAGATTGCTTCGCCAACCCCTTTGTTTTAGCATCCCAAAATACTGGTTCCGAAGGCACATTTTCTTGTGCATGTGGACGGTAAATTGGTTGAAAAACTCCATACTGTAACCAACGTGTGTACAATTCTGCATCTTTTGTATCTCCTGCAAAACCACCTAAATCTGAATGCATGTATCCAATACCTTGCAATCCCATTTGTAAAGAAATTTCTGTTTGTGGTTTTAATCCACCCCAAGTTCTGTTTACATCACCACTCCATGGAATTAATCCATAGCGCTGTGATCCGGCATAACCAGCACGCATTAAAATAAACGGTCGTTCGTTTGGAAAAAATTCTTTGTAACCATCACTAATTAATCCAGCCCATTGATGTCCATAAATATTATGTACTTCATCGGCAGATCCAATGGCATGTTGTAATTCACTCGGATGTACTTCTGGTTCTCCTAGGTCTCCCCACCATCCTTTGACACCATAATCGGCATATTTTTTATAGACATTCCAAAACCATTCTTTTCCTTCTGGCTTAAAGACATCAATCAATCCTGTGTTTCCAAAATAAAAATCGTAGGTAAATGGTACTCCTTCTGTAGTTGTTCCCAATACTTTATTGTCTACCGCATTTTGCCAATTCTTAGAAGTAGTCAATACAAAAGGCTCTGTAATCAACACTGTTTTTACCCCCTTTTGTTTTAAATCAGCAATCATTTTCTTAGGATCAGGAAAAGAATCTTTTAAGAATTCAAAGTTCCCCATATTCCCTTTCATGTCTTTCCCAAACCAATACAAGTCTAGGATAATAGCATCCACCGGAATTTCTTCTTTTTTAAATTTATCTATGGTAGCGGTAGTTTCTGCTTGAGAATGATAGCCAAATCTACTCGAAAAATTTCCCAAAGCCCAACGTGGAGGCATCGGTTGTTTCCCCGTTAAATCGGTATAATTATCGATTAAATTCTCCCAAGTATCTCCTACAATAACATGATAGGTTTTACGTCCACTTATTGTTTCATAAGTTAGATTATTATTTTTCTGACTGTCCAAATCCAAATACCCTATGGCTGCATTGTCAAAATGCATCATGTATTTTTTTGAAGAAACCACGATAGGCATGGTAAAATTCATCAATTCTGAATGTGTTTCGTAGCCATAATGTGCACGGTTGTACAACTGCAAACGGTTTCCACGTCTGTTCATACCCAAGACACGTGCTCCTGCTCCGTACAACACCTCATCAGAAGTCAATTCAAAATTCAGCAATTCATGGGTCTCATTTTTTGAATAGCCCAAATTCTCTGCAATCACTTGCTCCTTATCATATAGGTAAGAGATTTGAAAAGGTGTTTTTGTAATTAGAACTTCCAATCCTTTAGTTAGTAAACGCACCTCCGTTTTAGATTCTTTTATCTTAAACTTGCCTATTGGTTTTAATACCACGGCATGCGAAGCTTTATGTGCTGCGGCTCCTTTTGGCAGAAAAGTAGTTTCTATAATTTGATTCGAATATGGAACAATCTCATAATGTCCATCATTTGTATACACAAACAAGGTTCCAGACTCCTTCTCAGCACTCTCATAAACACGATCGGAATTTTGGGCATATCCCCAAACACCAAGCAAACAATATACAATTGTAAGTAATGTTAACTTTCTCATCGCTATAATTTAGTGGTAAACATATAAAACCCTCTTGCATTCAACTCTAAGACCTCGTTCCAGGTAAATGTAGCCTCTGAAACCACATTCTTCAACTTTTTTCCAGCCAATCCCAATTCCTCAAATCGGTTTAAATCCAACGAAAAAGAGTCCGTATTTTTATTCAAAACAATAACTACTGTTTCATCATTTAATACTCTAGCAAGTACATATACGTTTTTACTAGGAGAAAAATGAATGGTTTTTCCTGTATGGATTGCGGTACTTGATTTTCTGTAATTTAATATTTTTTTCAAGAACAATTGCATATCTAATTGTGCATCATTCATTCCAACACCAGTAAATGCATTTACAGCATCACCTTCCCAACCTCCAGGAAAATCGGTTCTAATTAAACCATGATCATCTGGTTTCGCCGTGTTTTCCATTAAAATTTCGGTTCCGTAATATACTTGTGGAATTCTTGGTAAACTCAACATATACCCCAATGCCATTTTAGTATTTGGAATGTCTTCTTTTAACTGCGTAAACACGCGTCCCATATCATGATTATCTGGGAAAATCATAATTTTTTCAGGATTTGCATAGCTAAAATCATTCGACAATCCTTCATATAATTTTACCAAACCAGTTCCCCAAGTTTCAGCTTCATTCAAACCATCAACTACTGCTTTTTGCATTGGAAAATCCATAGTAGAAGTTAAATTGGATTCATATCCATCTTTATTATTTGCTCCTTGTTGCCAATAGCCAACCAATAATGGATTGGTACTCCACTCCTCTCCTACAATACTAAATGCAGGGTATTCTGTCATAATTGCTTTTGCCCAATCAGACATAAAATTCTTATCTGGGTATGGATAAGTATCTTGTCTAATCCCTCCTAAATTTAAGGTTTCTACCCACCAAATACTATTTTGAATTAAATAGGTAGCTAACAATGGATTTTTCTGATTCAAATCTGGCATTGCACTCACAAACCAACCTTCCGTATGCAAGGCTTTGTCTTTTTTAGAAACATACAAATCTTGGACAGTAGTTCGTTTGTGATTGGTAATAACTGTTTCTCCTTTTAAAAATTCTTTTTGATAATTTACCCAATCTACAGCTGGTAGGTCCTTCATCCACCAATGCTCTAATCCAATATGATTGGCTACTTGGTCCATGATTAATTTCATTCCTTTGTTTGTCATTTTATCTGACAAATCAACATATTCAGCTAAAGTTCCGAATCGTGGATCTACTTCGTAAAAGTCTGTCATAGCATACCCATGATAAGAACTCTCTTTCATATCATTGGTTAATAAAGGGCAAGGCCAAATAGCAGTAAACCCTAAATCATGAATATAATCCAACTTATTTGAAATCCCCGTGATATCACCTCCATGACGTCCATAATCATCCGTTCTATCAATCTTTTTTTCTAACAAGGTTGCTACAACATCATTCTCCGTGATTCCATTTACAAACCTATCTGGAGTGATTAAATAAATAGCATCACTACTGTTAAACCCAACGTGTTTTTGCGTTAAATCCCTCGCTTTAAGTTCATATGTATAAGAAAAACCTTTCGTACTTTTTTTCTTGAATTTAATATCAAACTTTCCTGCCTTTGCATGCTTTAATTCAAGCTTTAAAAATAGGTAATTCTTATTTTCAGTCCTGGTGATTCCAGTAACTGTAATTTTTTTTGATTTGATTGATGGTGTAAAAGAGGCGATATCTTCGCCATAAATCATCAATTCTAATTCGGTATTTTGCATACCAACCCACCAAACTGGTGGTTCAACTTTTTGAATTTGTTGTGCACTCATTTGAGTAACAACAAGAAATACTAGGCAATATAGGAACTGTTTCATACTGTAGATATTTAAGTTTTTGTACGATGATGCAAACAAAAATAATGGTTCATTTACTTGCACTATCCTACTAAAAAAGGGGGTTAACTCTTGGTTTGTACATTGCTTAAATTTAAGCAATAAAAAAAACATTCCATGTTTCCGATTTAACTAAATAAAACAGACACATGAAATGTTCTCTAAAAATTAAAAAATTAAGCGTTTACGCTCAACGTTTCAATAGCTATTTCATTATCTGACTCGTCGTAAAATTTACATTCAGTCTGACTCTTATAAACTCTAATAATTTGTCCTCTAAAGTTAATTTTAAACGAATAAGAAGTCCATTCTGTTGGAATTTGTGGATTGAAAGTTAGTTTTCCATCTTCCCAAATACGCATTCCTCCAAAACCTTGTACGATTGCCATCCAAGTTCCAGCCATACTTGTAATATGACATCCTTCGTGAACTTCGTGGTTATAATCGTCTAAATCCAAACGAGCTGTACGTAAATATTGCTCATAAGCCTTAGGCATACGGTCAATATAAGCCGCCATAATAGAGTGTACACATGGAGACAATGACGATTCATGAACGGTTAATGGCTCATAAAAATCGAAGTGTTTTTCGATGGTTTCTTTATCAAATTTATTTTCGAAAAAGAACATTCCTTGTAATACATCCGCTTGTTTAATATAACAAGAGCGTAAAATTCTATCCCAAGACCATTTCTGGTTAATAGGACGATTTTCTACGGCTAAATCCTCCACAGGAATCAATTCCTTGTCTAAGAATCCGTCTTGTTGTAAATACACACCTTCTTTTTCGCTGTATGGTAAATACATATTACTAGCTACTGCTTTCCATTTTGCCAATTCAGCATCTGTCAAGTTTAATTTCGCTAAAACAGCTGTATATTTTTCTGGTGCTTCTTTTTTGATACGTTCTAAAGACTGCATGGTGTATTCAATACTCCATTGCGCCAAGTAGTTCGTATAAAAGTTATTGTTTACGTTGTTTTCGTATTCATTTGGTCCGGTAACTCCTAAAATCACAAATTGATTCTTGTCCATAGAGAATGTCGCCCTTTGTTGCCAAAAACGAGACACACCTACCATTACTTCAATTCCAAAATCACGTACGTAATCAAAATCTTGTGTATAGTTTACATAGCTATAAATACCATAAATCATAGCTCCATTACGGTGAATTTCTTCAAACGTAATTTCCCATTCATTGTGACATTCCTCACCATTCATCGTTACCATTGGATACAATGCTGCACCATCAGTAAATCCTAATTTGGCTGCATTTTCAATAGCTCTGTCTAATTGATTGTAACGATACATCAATAAGTTTTTGGCTACTCCTGCATCTTTAGTACTCATATAAAAAGGAATACAATACGCTTCGGTATCCCAATAGGTACTTCCTCCGTATTTCTCTCCAGTAAATCCTTTAGGACCGATGTTCAAACGAGCATCTTTTCCTAAATAGGTTTGGTTTAATTGGAAGATATTAAAACGAATCGCTTGTTGTGCTTTTACATCACCTTCAATTACGATGTCCGCCATATCCCAAATACTAGCCCATTCAGCCACTTGCTCTGCTAACAAAGCATTGTACCCTAAACTAGCTGCTTCTTGTACGTTTTTATAACCTTCTGACACAATAGCGTCTTCTGAATGGTTCAAAGAACTTGTACTTGAAGCGTATTTAAACATTGTTACTGTCTCTCCTTTTACAAGATCAAAAGCATAAGAAAATGTAATCTTCTTCGCATCTAATTGTGTGTTTTTTGGAGCTGTAATAACCGTTCCGTTCTTTTCAAACTCAATTTTCATAGCGGTAGCTACTGCAAATTCAGTTTTTAAGGTTTTAGAAACAATACATCCTTCATTTTCTGATTCAGATTGACTTAAAATCTCCCAGAAAAATTCATCGTAGTTGGCATCTTCATTCATGATACCAGCATCAATATAAGGAGCAAATTCAACCTTCCCTTCAAAATTTTCAGCAGTTACAGAATACTTGATTGCACCAACCTCATCACGTTTAATACTTAAAAAACGTTGCGCTTCAATTTTAACAATATTTCCATTACTTAATTTTGCAGAAAACGAACGACTCAACCATCCTTCTTGCATATTTAGTTCGCGTTTAAAATCGCTTACTTCACACAAGTTTAAGTCAAATACTACTTCATTTATTTTTAAGTGCATTCCCACCCAGTTAGGGGCGTTCAATACTTTTGCAAAGTACTCTGGATATCCATTTTTCCACCATCCAACACGTGTTTTGTCAGGATAATAAATACCACCTATATAGTTTCCTAAAAACGTACTCCCGGTAAAATCTTCTTCAAAATTTGCTCTTTGTCCCATAGCACCGTTACCGATACTAAATAAACTCTCAGAGGCTTTTATATGGTCATCATTGAAACCTTCTTCAATTATAGACCACTTATCTGCTACTATATAATCTTTATTCATTTCTTCCTTATTTAATAAGATTGTTCAAAAAGGCATCTGACATTTGGTCCATAGACTCAAATACCGAGTTTGCTTCTGTTAACACATCTTCGCTTCCAATACCGATACTAAGCATACCTGCATTGTTTGCTGCTTCCACTCCTGCTATTGCGTCTTCAAAAACTACACAATTCTCAGGGGCTACATTTAATTTCTCAGCTCCAATTAAAAACACTTCTGGATCTGGTTTTGCTTTACTCACATCATTACCATCTACAATGGCATCAAACAAATTAATAATTCCTACTTGTTCTAAAATAAATCGGGCATTTTTACTAGCCGATCCTAAAGCAAAAGGAATATTATTTTCTTTTAAAAATGTCAATACTTTTAACACGCCAGGTAAAATTTCATCTGCCGTCATTTTATTGATAAACGCCAAGTATTCTTCGTTTTTCTTTACTAAAAACGCTTGTGTTTTTTCCTCAGAAAGGGTTACGTTACCAATATTCAATATTATTTCTAATGATTTTACACGACTCACCCCTTTTAACAATTCGTTTTGGGCTTCTGTAAAATCAAATCCTAGTTCATTTGCTAAGTTCTTCCACGCTAAAAAGTGGTATTTTGCGGTGTCTACAATTACACCGTCTAAATCGAAAATAAAAGCTTTCTCTTTCATATTACTCATTTGTTGATTGGTAGGAAATAGCTTCTTTATTGGTAATTAATAAATTACTAAATCCTGCAATAATTAAACTGATTCCGGCCACAATCATAGCATTAATAGCTTCCTCGCCCAAAAGGCCTGAAATATAATTAATACCACCCACAGCCGCAATAATTTGAGGAATTACAATAAACATGTTAAATATCCCCATGATTACTCCCATTTTTTTAGGATCCACAGAACTCGATAACATCGCATAAGGCATCGATAATATACTACCCCAAGCAAAACCAATAAGTGCAAACGATGCCGCTAAATATTCCGGCGAAGGCACAAAATACATAGAGATAAATCCAAGTCCTCCTAAAAACAACGAGAACATATGTACGTACTTTCTATTGATACGTTTACGAGAAGTATAAAATGTTAAAATCAATGCAAATACCATAGAAGACAATCCATAAATTCCCATATATGAACCAACTCTGTTCGATGCTTTTTGGAAAGCCGTATTAGCTACCATATAGGCATCTTGACCAACAGTTGTAGCCATGTCATAGGCACTTTCTAAAGGTGCAGGTGTATGAAATACATGTTCTGTTAAAGCAGGGTTCGCCATAGACCACATGGTAAAAAAGGCAAACCAACTAAAAAACTGAACGACACCTAACCTTTTCATGGTTAAAGGCATACTTAAGATATTGTCATTAATATCCTTTAAGAACATATTTTTCTTTTTCTTCTCCTCTTCAAAAGCTTTCATATCTTCTGGCGGATACTCCTTGGTGGTCATCACCGTATAAACAATACTCGCAAAAAACACCACAGCTCCAATAGCAAATGCCACTTTTACAGACATTGGTACAACACCAATTGCCGCTTCATCACTGACTCCCAATTTAGAAATGGCCCAAGGCAAATTACTCGCTATCCACGTCCCAATCCCTATAATTAAGGTTTGTACTACAAATCCGTATGAACGTTGTGATTTCGGTAAATTATCTGCCACCAATGCTCTAAAAGGTTCCATTGAAATGTTAATGGAGGCATCTAGTATCCATAATAATCCTGCTGCAACCCATAATACTGGAGAGTGAGGAACAATTAACAAAGCAATTGAACTTAACACCGCACCAATTAAAAAATATGGTTTTCTTCTTCCCCATCTTGGACTCCACGTTTTATCGCTTAAATATCCAATAATCGGCTGCACTAATAATCCCGTTAAGGGCGCTGCAATCCACAACATTGGAATGGCGTCTTTTTCCGCTCCTAATGTTTGGAATATCCTCGACATAAATCCACCTTGAAGTGCAAACCCAAATTGAATTCCTAAGAAACCAAAACTCATGTTCCAGATTTCCCAGAAACGTAGTTTCTGTTTTTCCATAAAAAAATATTAAAATGATTATAACCAAAAGGGAAATTCCTTTCGGGTATTTTGGGTGTGAAGTGTGAAATTCAGTAAAGATGTAAAATCTCTTTTACTGGACAAAGGTAATAAAAAATATGAAATAACTAATAAATTAGTCTTTTTTTGTTGATTGTCTAATTTTTAGATTGGCTGACAGTACTTCTTTTTTATACTCATAAGTCCCCTCGCTTTCTATTCTTTTAATCAGTAACTCCGCGGCTTGCTGCCCCATTAAAAACCCATGCTGCTCTACCATAGACAATGGCGGAGAGGTATATTTTGAAATCAAGCCACTGGTAAAACCTATAATAGACAGGTCGTCAGGAACTACAAGTCCTTTAGATTTAGCCACCTGTAAAGCGATCGCAGCGTATATTTCGTTTACAGCCAATATTGCATCTGGAGGATTATCACCTTCAAAAATTTCTGCAATTTGGTCCTCTAAATTTAAATGATCATCAATTTTAAAAATCAATTCCTTATCTACTGCTATATCGTGTTTCTCTAGGGATTTCAGATACCCTTTTGTACGTAGTGCACCAACAGAAACATATTCCATCGTTGTTAACATAGCAATGCGTTTTGCGCCTGTATTTATTAAATGATTGGTCGCTTTATAAGCTCCTCCTACATCATCTATCGTCACTTTATCACAATTTATTTTATCATTAACACGATCGAATAAAACCAGCGGAAAATCGTCATCAATTAAAGAGTTAAAATGCTTATAATCCCTATTTTCTTGCGTTTCTCTTGCCATAGAAATAATTAATCCATCTACACTCCCATTGGTCAACACATTAATATTAGACACTTCTTTTTCATAAGACTCATTGGATACACAGACCATTACATTATATCCTTTTTCGTTTGAAAACACCTCAATTCCCCTTATCACTGTTGAGAAAAAATGATGTACTATCTCTGGAATAATCACTCCGATAACCGATGTTTTTTGGTTTCGAAGTTGCAAGGCCAAACTATTAGGCTTGTAATTGTAATAATTTGCGAAAGCCTGAATCTTTTCACGTGTATCTTCCCCTATTTCATGACTATCTTTCAATGCCTTTGAAACTGTAGAAATAGAAACTCCAAATTCTTTGGCTATTTTTTTAAGGGTGATACGCTGCTTCATGTGGGTGTGAATTAAATGTTAACTTTTTTTAAATAGATACTGGAATAACGGTATAATACAAAAATCAAGAGATATGCATATCTCAAAATCCTCTTACAGGGTTAAATTCAAGCAATTAAACAACTAACAAAAAAATAACCTCCTAATTTGAAGTTTAATTCTTAAAAGTTGCCTGCTACAAATATACTGTATTTGTACAAATAAGAGACTACTAAAACGTTATAAACCTAGAAAACCAGCGAAAAAACAAACCTAATTTAATTCTAAAATAATGATAAATATCACTAAAAATCCTAAATAAAAATATTTTTATTTAGTTTTGCATAAAACTACTAAAAGTTACTACAACGTTATAGCGTTAAAGTTATGAACACGCAACCGTTGTAGTGACCTCTAAAAAACTCCTCAAACCCGCATCAATTAACTTAGTTTGTACCTTCGGGATGTGAAATGTAAAATTTAGTAAACAACAATTATCAAACAATTTATCATTAATTAATTTTTAAATACATGAAAAATTTTAGAATTTTTTTAATTGCGCTACTACTAGCACCCCTAAGCATGTTTGCACAGCAAACAGTTTCGGGTACTGTATTAGAAGAAGCTACTGGAACAGGATTACCAGGAGTGAGCATTATAGTAAAAGGGACTGCCAAGGGAGCCTCTACAGATTTTGATGGAAATTACACACTATCGAATATTAACAAAGGTGATGTTATCGTATTTACTTACATGGGATTCCAAACCCAAAGCATTACTTTTAATGGACAAGCAACAGTAAATGTTTCTTTAAAAGAAGATGCGCAAGCATTGAATGAGGTTGTTGTTATTGGATATGGAACAGCACGTAAAAAAGATTTAACAGGTTCTGTTAACTTAGTAAACTCTGACGATTTTAATGAAGGACCAGTAGTTTCTGCTCAATCATTAATACAAGGTAAAGTTGCAGGTGTACAAATCACCTCTGGTGGTGGAGCTCCTGGAGAAGGACAAAGTATCCGAATTAGAGGAACTGGTTCTTTATCTCTAACATCAAATCCATTAATCGTTGTAGATGGTGTTCCAATGAGTGATGGTGGCGTAGGTGGTTCAAGAAACGTATTGAACTCAATCAACCCAGCAGATATTGCATCGATGACGGTTTTAAAAGATGCTTCATCTACTGCAATCTTTGGATCAAGAGCTGCAAACGGGGTAATTATGATTACCACCAAGAAAGGAAAACTAAACCAAGATATTAAAGTTAGTTTTAACACTAATACATCTATCTCTACTGTAAATGATTATGTAAAGGTTTTAGACGCTTCTCAGTTTACTAATTTGGTAAATAGCTTAGGAGATGAAGATGCCATGGCTCGCTTAGGTTCTTCAAACACCAATTGGCAAGAAGAAATTTACACAACAGCTGTAAGTAATGACAACTCATTAAGTATCTCAGGAAGTACAGGTAACATTCCTTACCGTGTTTCTTTTGGTTATACAGATACTGAAGGTGTTTTAAAAACGGATGAATTTAAACGTACTACTGCTAAAATATCTTTAAACCCAACATTTTTAGACAACGCTTTAAAAATTGACTTAAATGCAAATGGTTCTTATATTGAAAATAAATTTGCAGATAGAGGAGCTATTGGTGCTGCTGTTGGATATGACCCAACGCAATCAGTATACGATGCAAACTCTAAATATGGAGGATACTCAACATGGATTGATGCTGCAACTGGAAACAAATTTAACTTAGCTCCAACAAATCCATTGGCTTTGTTAAACTTAGTAGACAACACCGCAGAAATTCGTCGTTTTATTGGAAATGCTAAAATAGACTATACACTTCCTTTTGTTAAAGGAGTAAATGCTGTTTTAAACTTAGGATTGGACGCAACCGACAGTAACGGAAGAACTGTTACAGATGCCTCAATACCACACGCAAGTGAAGAATTTAACGGAAGCTACAACGCGTATTCAAACCGTCAAGAAAACACTTTATTAGATTTTTATGTGAACTACACTAAAGACATCAGCGATGACCAATCATTTGGTGTAATGGGTGGATACTCTTATCAAAAATTTGATTTTAACGGTGATAACCAAGATTACGAATTTTTCAAAACTTCTGAAAATAACATCACTAAAAGTTTTGTAGATAAAAACAGAAATGTTTTAATGTCTTATTTTGGGCGTGCTAACTATAACTATAAAGACAAATATTTAGTAACTGCAACTATGCGTGCAGATGCTTCTTCTAAATTAAATCCAGATGACAGATGGGGATATTTTCCTTCTGTAGCCTTGGCTTGGAATGTAACAAACGAAGACTTTTTACAAGATTCAGACGTAATTAATAACTTAAAAGTAAGATTAGGTTATGGTGAGGTTGGAAACGTAAATGGATTAGGAGATTACCAATTCTTAACACGTTATACTGGAAGTTCAAACGGAGCTAATTACCAATTTGGGAACCAATACTACCAAACATTTAGACCTTCTCCTATTAATACAGAACTTAAATGGGAAGTTGGAAACACATTAAACGCTGGTATTGATTATAGTTTATTTGACAATAGAGTTTCTGGATCATTTGATGCTTATATCAAAAAAACAAAAGATTTAATTGCTTCAAGTACTGTAGATCCTTTTACTAACTTCGGTAATAGAATAGATAAGAATATCGGAGACATGAGAAATAGTGGTTTTGAACTTGAGTTAAACGTAATTCCTGTAAGAACAGAAGAATTAACTTGGAATGTAAACTACAATGTTTCATACAACAGTAATGAAGTTACTCGTATGCCTGACACACAAAATGTAGGTGGAATTTCTGGAGGTGTAAACAATACTATTCAACGCCACGAAGAAGGATATGCTCCATACACTTTCTATGTATACGAACAAGTATATGACGCTAACAACAAACCTATAGAAGGAGTATATGTTGACAGGAATAACGATGGTCAAATTAATGATGATGACCGTTACTACAATGAAGACCCTTATGCTGATGTAATCATGGGCTTAAGTACTAGTGTAGATTACAAAGGATGGGATTTAAACATTGCAACGCGTGCGAGCATTGGAAACTATGCTTATGACAATATTGCATCGTCTTTAACCTATGAAAATCGTGCAACTGAAAACAATATCTTAAGTAACTTAAGTACAGATTATCTAAATACTGGATTCTTAAAACTTACAGATACAAACTTATTAAGTGATTACTATATCCAAGATGCTTCTTTCTTTAAGATTGACAACATCACTTTAGGATATACCATCCCAAAAGGATTTGTTAAAAATGTAGGGTTCCGTTTTTACGCATCTGCACAAAACGTATTAACAATTACTGATTATAAAGGATTTGATCCAGAAATTTCTGGTGGTATCGATAACAACTTCTATCCACGTCCACAAACGTATTTATTAGGAGTAAATATTGACTTTTAAAAAAAATAAATCATGACAAAATATATTAAAATAACAGTACTAAGCGTACTTTGTTCAGTTGTCTTGTTCTCTTGTACAAAAGATTTAGACCAGACACCTATAGATCCTGATAGCTCTACTGAAGTAGATGTATTCAAATCTAAAGTAGAAGCCAAAGGAGCTTTAGCCAAACTATATGCTTCTTTAGCATTAACAGGACAAAAAGGACCAGCAGGGGATCCAGATATACAAGGAATTGACGAAGGTTTTTCTCAATTTACTCGTATACACTATAACCTGCAGGAATTAACTACAGATCATGCAGTTGTAGGATGGGGAGATCCAGGTTTACCTGACTTACACGAAATGAACTGGACTTCGAGCAATAGTTTTGTAGAAGGAATGTACTACAGGTTAGCACAAGAAGTTTCTTTCACAAATTCATTCATCACTAATGCTGAGGCATTAGCAGAGGATACAGACGTACAAGTTTTCATTGCTGAAGCACGTTTTTTAAGAGCGTTTGCTTATTACAACTTAATGGATATGTTCGCTAACGTACCTTTAGTAACTACTATTCAAACAGAGTTACCAGAAGCAAGTGATAGAACTGAGATTTTTGCTTTTGTTGAAAGTGAATTGATCGCCATTGAAACGTTGTTAGCTTCTAGCAAATCAAATGAATATGGACGTGTAGATGAAACTGCTGCTCAAGCGTTATTATCTAGACTATATTTAAATGCTGAAACTTTTATTGGAACAGCAAAATACGATGAGTGTATTACGTATTCGAATAAAGTAATCAACTCTGGGTATATGATTAACACTGTTGATGGAAACGGAAACGGTTCTGCTTATGATGAATTATTCTTAGCAGACAACAATAGTAATGGTGCTCAAAACGAATTTATTTTCGCTTTAAACTTTGACGGTATTGAATCTCAAACTTATGGTGGATCAACTTTCTTAGTACATGCTGCTATTGGAGGAAACATGGACCCTACGGAATTTGGGGTAAATGGTGGATGGTTTGGTTTAAGAACTACCAAAGCGTTGGTTTCTAAATTTGAGTCTACACAAACAGATGCTGATGGTCACCCAATTGCTTGGGCAGATAGTAGAGCAATGTTCCATGTAGATGAACAAAACTATGAAATCACTACAATTGCAAACACTTTTGAAGACGGTTATGCTGTAACAAAATTCAAAAACATCGATATAAATGGGAATCCAGGTCATGATACTAATAAAGATTTAGTAGATACTGATATCCCTGTAATTCGTGTTGCTGAAATTTACTTAAACTACGCTGAAGCTGTTGCTCGTGGTGGTGCAGGTGGTTCAGAAGGAGAAGCAGTAGGACTTATCAACCAATTAAGAGAAAGAGCTTTTGGAACATCTAACGGAAATATTGACGCTGGTGAATTAACATTAGACTTTATCTTAGACGAACGCTCAAGAGAATTGTACTGGGAAGGATTCAGAAGAACAGACTTAGTACGTTACGGTCAGTTTACTACTTCTGATTACTTATGGCCATTTAAAGGAAATGCTGTGAACGGTACTTCTGTAGCTGACTACAGAAATATATTCCCAATTCCTTCGAATGTGATTTCGGTAAATCCAAACCTAACACAAAACACAGGTTACTAATCTTAAACGCAATCAACAATGAAAAATTTTATAAATAAAACTTTAATCTTATTGGCTGTGACTCTAGTATTTGGAGCCTGTACAAAAGATGAAAACTTTACAATAGCAGATCCTTCTGCTGTTGTAGAGGTAGTTGCTTCTAAAACGAGCATTGAATTATCAAAAGATTTGATCGGTCAAGACGCTATCACTGTATCTTGGTCTGAACCTGACTATAATTTTGCAAGCGAAGCTCCAACGTACGAAGTGCATTTTGCTCTTGCAGACATGGAAGCTTCTTTAGTTGCAACCACTACTGAGTTTACCAAAACTTTTGAAGTTGAAGAATTCAACAAAGCACTTTTAGCTGCTGGATTTGAACCAACCATTGAAAACGAACTAATCATTACTGTAACATCTAAAATTGGCGCTTTAAAAACGACTTCTGAAGGATTTATAGTAAACGTAACTCCATATGCTGATAAATTAGACTTATCTACTGCATGGGGAATTGTAGGTTCTGCCGCTCCTAATGGATGGGACGGACCTGATGCTCCTTTCTATAAAACTTCTGACGCAAGTATCTATGTAGCATATGTAACCCTTGCTACTGGTGAATTCAAAATCAGAAAAGACAATGACTGGACTGTAAATTACGGAGACGATGGAGTTGACGGAAGTTTAGATGCAGGTGGTGCAAACATCCCTGTAGAAGCCGGAACTTATAAAGTATCGTTCAACCAAAGTGAACTTACTTATACTGTTGAATCTTACACATGGGGACTCGTAGGTCACGCTACAGAAAATGGATGGGACGGACCAGACATGCCTTTGACTTACGATGCGACTACCGACACTTGGAAAGCTGCTGTTACTCTTTTAGATGGAGAATTTAAAGTTCGTTTAAACAATGCATGGGACTTCAATTTTGGAGATACTGGAGTTGATGGAACTTTAGATGCAGGAGGAGATAACATTGCTGTAGAAGCAGGTTACTACTTAATCACTGTAAACTTTAACGACAACACCTATACGCTAGAAAGTACTGACTTTTGGGGTATCGTAGGTTCTGCCGCTCCTAATGGATGGGACGGGCCAAACGTTAAATTAATACAAGATATTTCAAAACCAGGAATTTTCTATTACAACGGTATTGAATTTATTGACGGAGAAATTAAATTCCGTTCAAATGATAGCTGGGATGTAAATTATGGAGATGATGGCGCAGATGGAACACTTGAAAGTGGATCTGCAAACATCGCTGTAACCGCAGGAACATACAACGTTGTTTTAGACTTAACTGATGAAAGTGCACCTACGTACACTTTAGTTAAACTTTAATAACTACACCTATTTATGCCTAGAAGATAGAGGAACACTCTATCTCCTAGGCATTTTTTTTCAAACAAGTGATTGTTTCACTACAACTAAAATACTTTACTCATGAAAAAACTTTATACATTATTCACCTTACTTCTTACACTCTCAGTTTTTTCTCAGGTCAGTACTGTTCCAAGTACACCTACGGCCAACAAACAAATTACCATTACTTTTAACGCTATAGGAACTGGCTTAGAAGATTACGCCGGAGATATCTATGCCCATACAGGACTTATTACTTCAGAAAGTGCTAATGACTCCGATTGGAAAAATGTGATCACAGAATGGAGTGAAAACATCGAAAAAAACAAACTAACAAAAACAAGTAACAACAGCTACACTTTAAGCATCACTCCTACAGTTTTTGAATTTTACGACGCTCCTACAACTACTACCATTAATAGCATTGCTATATTATTTCGCTCTGCAGATGGAAACACAAAAAGTGGTCCCGACCTATTTATCCCTCTTTACGAAGAAGGTTTGAATGTCGTATTTACACAACCATCACCCAATAGTGTATACAATATTAACGATGTAGTTACAATTAATGCGGAAGCATCCTTATCTTCAACTTTAGAATTATTTATAGATGGAAATTTAATTTCAACCATCACAAATAACACCATTCTAAATACAACCCATAGCTTTACAACTACAGGAAATCATAGTTTAAAAGTAATAGCCACAGCAAACGGAGACACAAAAGAAGCGACTACAAACGTTTTTATCAAATCTCCAACTCAAAATTTACCAAAACCAACAGGGATTACATACGGAACTACAATAAACTCAGATAACACAGTATCCTTTTTAATAAAAGCACCTGAAAAAGAAACTATATTTTTAATTGGTGATTTTAACAATTGGCAATTAGATAGTAATTATCAATTAGCAAAAGACAGTGATGATTTTTGGATTACTATTCCCAATTTAGATCTAAATACTGAATATGCCTACCAATACCTTATAGATTATGAAATCAAAGTTTGTGATCCTTATTCGGAAAAAATATTAGATCAATGGACAGATCAATATATTAAAGAAGGAAATTACCCAAACCTAAAAGAATACCCTTTTAATCTAACAGAGGGCTATGTATCTACATTTATCATCAACGAAACTCCCTACACCTGGGAAGTCGCTGATTTCATAAAACCAGCACAAGACAATTTAGTAATTTACGAATTACATTTACGTGATTTTACCGAATCTGACTCTTTTAAAGAAGCGCTAACAAAACTAGACTATCTAGAAAACTTAGGAATTAACGCCATTGAATTAATGCCAATTAATGAGTTTGAGGGAGCCGATAGTTGGGGATACAACCCCGCTTTATACATGGCGCTTGACAAAGCGTATGGAACAAAAAACGATTTCAAAAAATTTGTGGATGAATGCCATAAACGAGGTATTGCCGTATTAGCCGATGTCGTGTTTAATCACTCATTTGGACAATCGCCTATGGCACAAATGTACTGGAACTCGGCAACAAACAAACCTGCAAGTAATAATCCTTGGTACAATGTAGACCATAATTTAGTAGACAACACATCTGCACATTGGGGATCTGATTTCGACCATGAATCTGCACATACCACGGCCTTTTTTAAAGACGTACTTTCCTACTGGATGACAGAATACAAGGTAGATGGTTTCCGTTTTGACTTTACCAAAGGGATGTCAAACACCATTTATACCGGTAGTAACAACTGGGCAAGTGCTTATGATCAATCTCGAATAGATATTTTAACAGATTACGCAGATTATGTATGGGCACAAAACCCAAGCAATAAGGCCTATGTAATTTTTGAACATTTAGCAGACAATTCAGAAGAAACAGTATTGGCCAATCACGGTATTATGTTGTGGGGAAATATGAATCATAATTTTATCCAAAACACAAAAGGTGAAAACTCTAATACAGACATTGCTTGGCTATCTTATAAAGAGCGCGGATGGAACAATCCAAACGTAGTGGGCTATATGGAAAGTCATGATGAAGAACGTATGATGTTTGAGAACTTAGAAAACGGTGTTGTTTCAGGAGATTACAATGTAAAAAACCTAAGCACTGCCCTATCCCGTATGGAAACAGCAGGAGCCTTTTTGTTAGGTATCCCTGGTCCAAAAATGATCTGGCAATTTGGAGAACTTGGCTATGACAAAAGCATCGATGAAAACGGACGTGTTGGCCGTAAACCCGTATTATGGGAATACGAAAATGACAACGCAAGAAAACAAGTGTACAATACTTGGGCCACCTTTGCTAAATTTAAACAAAACAATCCTACTTTTAATAGTACTGACTTTGATTTAAATGTAGCAGGACTTACCAAAAGCATTCTTTTAAAACATGCCGATAGCGATGTCCTAATTGTTGGAAATTTTGATGTTGTAGAAAAGAGTTTTAATGTCACTTTCTCAAAAACTGGAACTTGGTATGAATACTTTACAGGAGAAGAAAAAAGCATCAGTACAAATACCACTCAAAATATCGTATTAAAACCTGGTGAATACAAATTGTACTCCACCATAAAATTAACAGACCCAAGAGGAGGAACTAGTAGTGATGATAGCGATGGAGATAGCATACCTGATGATGTGGACCAATGTCCTAACACCTACCCTGGATCTACAGTTAACGAACATGGCTGTCCTATTTTTGACATGCCTACGGACAACTTTACTGTATTAGTTTTAGGAGAAACTTGCCCAGACCAATCAAATGGTTCTATAGAAATCACCAGCACTCTAAGCTATGATTTTACCACGACTATTGATGGAGAATCACACAATTTCACAAATAACCTTATCGTAGAGAATCTAGACCCTGGCACCTATGAGTTTTGCATCACCATCAACCAATATGGTTATGAGCAATGCTTTGAAGTTACCATTGTTCCCGGAACTAATTTATTAGGAAAGACTAGTACTTCTAAAAAATCGAGCACCACTACAATCAAATTAGAAAGCGGAACTGCTCCGTATATTGTAAAAGTAAATGGAAGAGACCTTTTCGAGACACATGAAACTACTTTTGATGTCCCAGTTAAACATGGTGATATTATCGAGGTAAGCACTACCAAATTATGCGAAGGAACATTGACTCAGAAAGTTTCAATTTTCAATAACTTAACCGCCTATCCAAACCCAACAGAAAACAGGATAGAAATTGTAGTTCCAGATACCGAGAAGACTTCAATATTAGTGGCCCTTTACAACAGCCAAATG
>Ga0209395_1002229_pt1 | contig 25885 bp, 19 predicted proteins | sample GOMGulsemesocosm_3_FD_184635 | JGI IMG/M metagenome (GOLD analysis project Ga0209395, IMG submission 184635) | Methane-oxidizing microbial communities from mesocosms in the Gulf of Mexico - GOM9D Gulf of Mexico (SPAdes) (version 2) | ecosystem: Environmental > Aquatic > Marine > Cold seeps... | reverse complement strand
CTGGCTACGCCACCGATCCTCACTATGCCGATAAAATCCTTGGTATTGCGAAACAGCACTTCGGTGAGAGCGAATCGAAACTTAGTAGCGGAAGGCAAGGCTAATGGCGGGATTACTTGATACCGCGATAAGCGGGTTGCGGGTTAGTCAGTCTGCTCTGCGCACAACCGGCCACAATATTGCAAATGCCAATACCCCCGGTTACAGCCGACAAGGCGTTGAGGTTGCCTCGACGGGTGGTATCAATAGCGGCGCTGGTTTTATTGGCAGTGGCGCGCAAATAACGGCGATCGAACGCACCGTTGATCAATTCCTAATTACGCAATTACGCACAGACACTTCTTTGGCGTCTGAGTTAGAAGCTTTTAATGTCAATATTCGGCAATTGGATTCACTACTCTCGGACTCCTCAACGGGTTTGTCTCAAGGGTTGGATAAGTTCTTCGCGACCTTGGAAAACGGAGCTGACGATCCCACTTCAATACCGTCACGTCAGCTCATCATAAGTGAATCCGAAAATTTGGCTCAACGATTTAATACCCTATATGAAGGCATTCAAACGGTCAGTGAAGGCGTCAATCAAAAGCTAGGTGTCGCGGTCGCTCAGATTAATGCGCTGACGGCTAATATTGCTGAAATGAATAAGAATATCGTTCAATCGCAAGGCACTGGAGGCCAGCCGCCGAACGATCTACTCGATCAGCGCGAAGAGGCGTTACGGAGACTATCTGAATTAGTTTCGATTGATGTTGTGGACCCCGGCGACGGTTCTCTAAATGTCAGTATGGGCTCAGGCCAGTCATTGATTCTGGGTGGAACTGCTCGTGAACTGGAGGTGGTTGATGGAGCACTGGATCCTCAACAGAGTGAAATTGCCTACAAGGGGAACGCTGGTAGCTTAGTGATTACCAGCTTTGTGAGTGGCGGTGAACTGGGCGGTCTATTAGATTTTCGCGACAGTAGCTTGAGTACAGCCTTTAATGAATTGGGGCGGGTGGCGATGGTGTTGAGCGATACCTTTAATGATGCGCATAGCAAAGGTATCGATTTAAATAACCAGTTTGGAGGGCAGTTTTTTGGCGATGTGAATGCCCCGGCGATAGCTGCTACGCGAGTGTTCGGTGACAGTAACAATGCGCCGCCGTCTGACCGAGTAATGAGCGTTGAACTCACAGACACCTCGAAACTAACGGCCAGTGACTATGTTTTAAAAGTGGCTTCTGGCGATACCAGTTATAGGGTGACCCGCGAGTCTGATGGTGCAGTGGTCTTTTCCGGCGCCTTGCCTTCGAGTTTTCCCGCCTCGATCGAGTTTGATGGTGTTCAGCTTAATTTTTCTAGCGGCTCATTTCAAGCGGGCGATCAGTTTCTGATTCAGCCAACACGCACGGGCGCGAGGGATATCGAATCTGCCCTGGAAAGGCCCGACCAGTTGGCGTTCGCCAGTCCGGTAGTAACCACAAATGACAGTGGCAACACGGGCAATGCCGAGATCTCGGCAGGTTCCTTAGTGACCTTGCAGGCTGTTGATGGAAGTGCCTTGCCATTGTTTGCGAATAGCGGCCAGATGTCGCCGCCGTTATTGGTTCAATTTACAACCCCGACAACCTATGACGTGTTGGACAATTCGGATCCCGCTAATCCGGTACAACTGGATCCACCCATTAGAAATCGTACTTACGTACCGGGACAAAATAATCAACTGTTTACTCAGGATCCGGGCGCAAGCGTTGTCGTAGCAAACGGAGCGTCATTGGGAATCGGAGCCGTCGCAGCGGGAGCGAGTCCGTTGGCCGCTAACCCAAACGGTTATCCTTCGGAAGTGTTTTCGGTGACCTATACCGATCCCGTAACTGGCGCAATGCAGCTTCAATCGCTCAGTACTTCGCCAAATGATAGTGCAAAAAGTATCGCTAGCCAGTTGTCGAATTTGGCGGGAGTTACCGCAACTGCGCGAAACTCGATGACGATGACGGGCTTCGCCGGGCTGACTAACAATACACCGTTACAGGTTGATCTTAATGGCGTTGACTTGGTTGAATATACGGCGGGAGTTGTTGACGGTAGTGTTCCAGATCCGGCTACTGATCCAATGGGATTCAACGAATATTTAGCTGACAGGGTCAATGCAGACCCGATACTCCAAGCGGCGGGAATTTATGCTGTCGCCGGCACAAACCCCATCAGTGGTAACCCAGAACTTCGGGTATTTTCAGCACAAGGTGATGATCTCAACGTAACACTTGAGGCGCAGGGGGGCGAAACCTTAGCCGTAGCGGACTACAACTTGTCGTCAGTAAATTTGACCGGTGCCGGTGCGGGGAATGAATCGACCGTGACTATTGGTGGAACTTTGGATGTCGAGTTGTCATCGGATTACGGCTTGACGACTAATCCAGTATTGAGTGGGATTTTTGGCGATAGCTCTGCGACGGGCTTCGCCAAATCAAGCTACTTGGGTATCGAAGCTAGTGTCAATGGCGTCGCCTCTACTGGCGATCGATTCTCGTTGGACTTCAACACCGATGGGGTGTCGGATAATCGCAATGCTATTGACCTTGTGAATGTCAGTTCGCAAGGCATTGTTGATGATGGCCTGAAGACGCTTAGTGACAGCTATGGAACTCTGGTGGAAATTGTGGGTATTGAAACCAACGCTTCGGGTATTAATTTGGAAGCGGGGAATCAGGTTTTGAATCAAACGGAAGACCTCAGAAATTCGGTGTCTGCCGTCAACTTGGATGAGGAGGCGGCAAATCTCATTCAATTCGAACAGATCTATAACGCGAATGCTCAGGTGATCTCAGTTGCTCGAGACCTATTTGATCGCTTGCTTTCAATTTTCTAAGGCTGATGTCATGAGAATCTCGTCGATACAAATTTTTGATATTGCTAATGACAGTATTAGCCAAAGTAATCAGGCAATTGCAAGAACTCAGGCGCAGTTGTCAACAGGGCAGCGTGTGCTCACGCCGTCTGACGATCCAGTGGCGTCAACTAAGATCTTGGAGATTGAGCAGAACCTGTCCCGACTTGAGCAGTACGGAAAGAACATAGATATCGCCGAGAACAATTTATCTCAGGAAGAGATTACGCTAGGCAGTGTTTCGAATTTACTTCAACGAGTAAGAGAAATTGCAGTTCAAGCCGGTAACACCGCCAGCTATACCAGCAGCGAATATAGTGCGTTTGCGTCAGAAGTTGATGCAAGGCTTGATGAGTTAATGAATCTTCTGAATAGCAAAAATGCTGGTGGCGACTATATTTTCGCCGGATATACCGGAGCGGATAAACCTTTTGTCGGGGATGCCAGTTCCGGTTTCCAATATACGGGAACCGATGGCCAAGTAAATATTAAGATTTCGGATTCTACAAAAATTGCGACGAGCGATTCTGGGAAGTCTGTTTTTGTTGATGTGCCAGCCGCACAAAATAGCTTTAATACCTCGGTCAGTTCCGCTAATACATCAAGCCCTGCGGCGACGATGAGCGTTGGTCATGTTGTCGATCAGGCGGTATACGATGAGTTCTACCCAGAAGATATGGTCATTACGTTTAAAGAGGATAGTGCGATTGTTCCAGCAGGGAAGAACTTTACCATTACTGAGCGCTCTACCGGTAACGTGGTGGCAGGGTTTCAGAACACGCCCTATGTCTCAGGCCAAGATATTGTTGTTAATGGCTTAAGCTTTAATATTACCGGTACTCCAACTTCCGGCACGCTCGCTCAGGATGGTGATCAGTTTCTTGTTGAATCGAGTCCCAATCAAGATGTACTAACCACCTTGTCACGATTTAGCGCAGCTATGAGACAAGTTGATGGGTCGCAAGAAAGTAAAGATTTTGTATCTCAGATTGTCGCAGACACTCTTAATAATATTAACAATGCTCAAACCAGTATCTTGGAAACCACTGCTGAGTTAGGGGCCCGGCAGAATACGCTAGAGAGTACGAGGGAGCTGCATCTTGATACGGATTTGGTTTCCCGAGAGATAATGTCAGGGCTGCGTGACCTGAATTATGCCGAAGCGGCAAGTAGACTAGCATCTCAAACTTTGATTCTTGAAGCGGCTCAGGCGACGTTTGTTCGAGTTAGCCAGCTGACGCTCTTTAGCCGATTGTGATTGAATCGATGAGGCTTTAGCTGAGATAAGTCTGTATTGATTTCTTGCTACGCTTTTCATTGATGGTCGAGTGTTTTTGTTGCTTGTGTTTTAGATTTGTTAGTTTCGTGATCTCGTCCTGTTGATCGCGTATCGCTGTAAATGCTTGGCGAGCCTCGTCATAGAATTCTTCAGGTAGGTCGTCTGGAAAGGCAATGTCTATTGCTAGATCCCTTTGTGTAATCAAACTCTCTACACTATCCCATTGGCTTTCTTGCACCGCGCTGTAGAGCTTATTTGAGATGTTTAACGCCTGATCAATATTGTTGCGGTAGTGATTCATTATTCGTTGTTCCAAGACTTTGAAAAATTATAGGGCTTAGCGGAAAGATTGGACAGACCTTATTTTGTTGAATGGAACTTTGAGAGCGGCAACGCAAGCGCCGGTGTGAGGTCATAGTTTGCCGCTTTTCAGCGCGAAAAAATTTGAAGATCATTTCTTTTCACTAAAAGTCATTTAAAAACACTAGCTTAGAGAAATAAGTGGTTGTTGGCACGGGGGTTGCAGTTTGTTAACTGTCATTTGTGATAGCGCAGAAAAGGTAATGGCTTTCCGCTTTGTCACTGTTTTTTTTAAACGGCCAACCCTAGTTGGCAAGCCTCTAAGAGTAACAGGAGAAGCATTATGCCATTAGTGATTAATACCAATGTGGCAGCGTTAAACTCACAGCGACAACTGGTCAAGTCAGGGAATGACCAGTCAGAAGCTATGGAGCGCCTGTCATCCGGTAAACGAATTAATACAGCTGCTGACGATGCCGCAGGTCTTGCGATTGCAAATCGGCAGACCTCTCAAATCCGAGGGCTAAATCAAGCTATTCGAAACGCCAATGATGGCGTGTCTCTGATACAAACAGCGGAAGGTGCGCTGGATGAGACAACCAATATTCTGCAAAGAATGCGAGAGCTTGCCATTCAGTCGGCCAACGGAATCTATTCCGACGCGGATCGCGCGACTTTGGACGCAGAAGTACAACAACTTAAGGCAGAGCTGGATCGAATTTCTGAAACTACTAGCTTCAACGGGCAAAAGGTTTTAGATGGCACGCTAGGTGAGGTTGAATTGCAAATCGGTTCAGAGGCCAATGAAACTGTCTCGTTCTCAGTGCAGGCTTCGGATATTGAATCCCTAGGCGGTAATACCTCAGCGGATGTCGTTGGAGCAACTGTCACCAATGGCCTGACGGTATTAGCGGATATTACTGGAGTGGCGACCACCGGTACTAACTCACTGATTATTAACGACGTCAACATAGGCTCGCTTACGTCCGCCACACTGACTGATTTAAGTGATTACATCGGTGCGATCAACAGCGCGCTAGAAGTCGGGCGAGCGGGGGTCGAAGTCAGTGCCTCGGTTGAGCTTAACGGGTCTTCAGTAGGGGCTGGTGAGTTAAGCGACGCGGCAGGTACCTTTATTACAATTGCTTTGGTCGATGGTGAAGGTCTGACGACGACCTACAACATATCTGATACTGCCAATCTTCAAGAACTATCGGACAAAATCAATTCAGCCAGTGGCGGAAATATTAGGGCCAGTATCGCTGACGATGGCAAGTTGTCGTTATTATCGGAAGGCTCCGAGAGCATTACCATTACCGATGCTACCGGTGCATCAGGCTTGAAAACCACCGCTGAGAACTTCCGTCTGAACATGACCGATACCAACGCCTCAGATGGCAATGACGAAATATCGGTACAGTTTGGCACTGGCTCACTAGCCGCGATTATTACTACTAGTGATTCCATGGCGTCCGAGCTCGGCTTAGATGCACGTAACAAGAGCGATATAACGTCTGGTGTTGTGACCGGCACGGCCGCAGTTCTAGAGGGTGATCTGGTTGTTAATGGTGTAGAGATCGGCTCGATTACGCCAACCGCCGCGAGCGCCGCCGCATTAACCTCAGCGATAGTTGCTGCTATAAACGAGACTTCGGCGGAGACTGGCGTAGTGGCCTCTGTGGTGAACTCGGATGGTACTGTCGGTGCGGCCGTTACCTCCTATACGCTCAACACGTTAGATGGCAGTGAGGTTTCGATTGATTTTGCTGGTACTACCGCCACCTCAGCGTTGTTAGGAATACAAGAAACTAACATCAGTACTGCTACGGGCGATTCAGTTGCCGGTATTGATATATCAACAGTCGATGGTGCGCAGGACTCTATCGAAGTTATCGACATCGCTCTGGAGCAGATTAACGCTTCGCGCTCTGAGTTGGGCGCGGTGACCAATCGGCTTGAGTTCACTATGAGTAACCTGATGAACGTATCGGAAAATACCGCAGCGGCACGATCACGGATTGTCGATGCCGACTTCGCTGCAGAAACCGCGAACTTGTCGAGAGCGCAGGTGTTACAACAGGCGTCACAAGCCATGTTGGCGCAAGCAAATGCTCAGCCGCAGCAAGTTTTACAGTTACTGAACGGCTAATTTCTCTTCCTCTATAGAGAAAAGAGATATAGACGTTTCGGGGCTTTGTGCCCCCCCCAAAACCGGAGGAGAGATCTTTCGGTTTTTTCGTTCTATAAAACAAATTCTTATTGCCGTGTTTCTAACTGGCTGATAAGAAAGGATTTTTCGTTATTCCGGCTCATTTTGTGGCCTCCGTTCTAACGCAAAATTATGGTTAAAGATTACTCAGGGGGTGCCGATAGCCTTGTACAGAGGGACTACTGGTACATCACCGTAGAACTTTCCTTGACCCTGGTTTGCTGGTCGAACTGACTGGCGTTAGTAAACAACGTAGGAGGCTACAATGCCTTTAGTAATTAACAGTAACATTCAGTCGCTCAACTCACAGCGCCAGTTAGTGAAGTCCGGGATGGAGCAGAGCCAAGCGATGGAACGTTTGTCGTCTGGTAAGCGAATCAATACCGCAGCAGATGATGCCGCTGGTCTTGCCATTTCCAACCGTCAAACTTCTCAAATTCGCGGTCTCGATCGCGCGGTGTCTAACGCCAACGATGGTGTATCTCTGATTCAAACCGCAGAAGGGGCCTTGGACGAAAGTACCAACATCCTTCAACGTATGCGCGAACTGTCAATTCAGTCTGCCAACGGAATCTATTCCGATGCGGATCGTTCTACTTTGGATGCTGAGGTTCAGCAGCTTAAGTCGGAATTGGATCGTATTTCGGAAACAACCTCTTTTAACGGACAGAATATTCTAGATGGTACACAGGGTGAAATTGCCTTGCAGGTTGGCGCCGAAGCCAATCAGACCATTAGCTTTAGTGTTGCAGCGGTGGATACCGACTCTTTGGGTGGCACTAGCTCTGCCGATATCATCGGCGCCGAAGTCGCGGCAGGTATAGCAACATTGACGGCTATAACAGGCATTGATACGACGGGTACGAACGCGTTAATTATCAATGATGTTAATGTCGGCTCGCTTACATCGGGTACTCTGACCGACCTGAATGACTATCTTGGTGCGATTAACGGCGCGTTGGAAACTGGTCGCGCAGGCGTAGAGGTCGGTGCTTTAGTTGAGTTGAACGGTACTTCAGTAGGTGCTGGTGAATTGAGTGATGCGGCAGGACAGTTTGTGACTATCGCAGTAGTGGATGGAGAAGGGCTAACGACCACTTACAACATTACCGATACTGAAAATCTTGAGGACTTAGCGAGTAAAATTAAAGATGCTTCGGGTGGAGAGATTACCGCAAAAGTAGGTGATGACGGTAAGTTGTCTCTGTTGGCTGACGGCGCTACCAGTATTACCGTTACCGATGCAACCGGCGCATCCGGCTTGAGTACGACGACCAAAGACTTTAGCTTAACGCTTACCGATACTAATAAAGCCGATGGTAATGATGAAATTTCGGTTTCGTTTGGTACATTGACGCTCGCAACAATTGCGAACAATGACTCGATGGCTGCTGCGCTAGGTCTTGATGCTCGAACTGACGCGGATATCACCTCAGGTGTTGTGACGGGTACGGCCGCAGTGCTTGAAGGTGACCTAGTCATTAATGGCGTTGAAATTGGCGCGGTAACACCTACTGCTGCGACTATCGCTGGTTTGACCTCAGAATTAGTGGAGCAAATCAACGCGAAAACTGCCGAAACGGGTGTGGTGGCGACCGCAGTAACTTCAGATGGTACGGTTGGTACATTAACGTCGTATACCTTGAACTCAGTGAGTGGCGATGAAATTAGTATCGATTTCGCAGGTACAACTGCGACTCAAGCACTATTAGCGCTTAATGAAACGAACGACTCAACCTTAACCGGTGATTCTATAGCTAATGTCGACATCTCGACTGCTGCAGGCGCACAAGATGCTATTGACGTAATTGATACGGCGCTTGAGCAAATCAACTCCACACGAGCCGATTTGGGTGCGGTGAATAACCGTCTCGACTTTACCGTGAGCAACCTGATGAACGTTTCTGAGAATACCTCGGCGGCGAGATCACAGATTCAGGATGCGGATTTTGCCCAGGAAACGGCCAACTTGTCTCGAGCTCAGGTACTACAACAGGCCTCGCAGGCGATGTTGGCTCAAGCCAATGCGGCGCCGCAACAAGTACTGTCGCTACTGCGTTAAATTAGAAGAGGCAGTTAACTTTGGTGGGGGCTAGTCACTTTAGCCCCTCTAATAAAGTTAAGAGGTTAACCCATGAATGAAGTGAAATTTTCACAATCAGTTCCCGCGAAACTTACGGGTGTGACTTCATCGGCGGGTCCTGGCGACACGAAAAAAGACGTTAGCGAAGCCGGCAAGAACTTGCCACCTGAGTCGGTAACGGCCGTAGTTCAGGAGACAAGCCAAGCTGTTTCGGAAACAGTCAGTCAGGCGGTTGCAGAATTAAATCGCTATGTTCAGAATGAACAAAGAGACTTATTGTTTAGTATGGATAACGGCAGTGGGGACATGGTCGTCCGCGTTCTAGACCGCGACAGTGGGGAGTTGATTCGACAAATACCCAATCAAATCGTACTAGATTTGGCTGCAAGGGCTCGTGATAACGAACCTCTGCAGTTGATCGACATGCAAGGGTAGCGTCAAATTACTTCTGTATAAGATCAAAAGGCGTGCCACTGGTACGCCTTTTGCATTTCCTTTCTTAAAGGCTCAGCCGTATTTTCTCACGCTAGAAAAATCAACAGCTTTGTGGCTATTGATATAACGGTTCTGAGACCAAACCAATATTGAAGCTCGTAAATACTACGCCGATAACAGGATAGAGCGGGAACGACTCGCACTCTATGTGGCGTAAATTGTAGGTTTGAGATTATGGATTCCATCGGCGGTAGTATCATCAGTGCACTGGGTGCCGGTTCGGGGATTGGTTCTACCGAGATCGTTGGCCAGTTGCGTGATATTGAGAAGGCTCCAAAGCAGGCGCGAATAGACTCAGATAAAACCAAGTTCGAGGCTCAGATTTCCGATTTTGGTCTGATTCGCAGTGCCTTGTCGACACTGCAAGATGCAGCCAAGCTGTTAGCCGACACTGAGACCTTCAACAGTAAATCCGCCGCTTTTACCAACAGCGACGCCTTTATTCCTGTATCTCTAAGCGAAGAGACCCCTGTCGGTGAATACTCTTTTGAGGTTATCGACGTTGCCAAATCTCACTCCTTGTCGACCAGCGCTATTTTTGCTGACCGTACTGACGAGGTAGGCACTGGTAGTTTGACTCTGAATTTCGGCAGTTGGGATAAAGCCCTACCTCCGACAACCTTCACTGCAAATACAGACAAAGACGCCGTCACCATTACCATCGATGACAGCAATAATTCGTTGAATGGCTTGCGCGATGCGATTAACGAGGCTGATGTCGGCGTCAGTGCAAGCATCGTCAATAATGGTTCTGGGTATAAATTACTGATAACCGCCGAAAGTGGCGAAGCCAATCAGTTGTCCATTACCGCGACTGAAGATGCGGGTGCGCCGGGTTTAGCGGCATTTGATTTTAACGCTGGCAGTCAGTCAATGGCGCAAAACCAGCAAGGACAAGATGCGCAGTTAGAAATTAATGGGCTGGAGATTTTTCGAAGTAGCAATGTAATCGACGATGTGCTGCCAGGTTTCGAGTTCAATCTTTCCAAACCAGACCCTGGCAACATAGTGACGGTAACCATCTCCGAAGATAAGGCCGGCGGTGAGCAAGCTGTTCGTGACTTTATTGAGGCCTACAATACCTTTCTTGATGTGATTGAGCCCGCAGTGGGTACAGATCCAGAGACCGATGAAAAGGGCAGTTTGGATCGTGACCCCACCGCGCGGGCGTTAGAGTCGTCATTGAAGGCCGTTATTAGCAGCACCATTGCTGGCCTAGAAGGTGGTTTTACCGCATTGAGTAGCATTGGTGTACGCACACAGCTCGATGGCAAACTCGATATTAACGACGAGTTCTTTGATAAAGCGTTCGACGAAAACTATGGTCTTGTGAAAGATCTGTTTACACCTCAATCTTCTTCGACATCAGATAAAATTGTTGTTAACAGTGTGCGCCCAGAGGCAACTCCCGGAACTTATGAAATTGCCATAACTCAGGATGCTATGAAGGGAATGCTGCTGGGTAATGCGGCAGCGGGTACTCTTCTGTCTGAATTGGCCGCGGCTCAGGTGGCGGGCAACTTTACTGGTGCGCCGTCGGCGTTTGCTAGTACAGATCTGAGCGCTGCGGTTTCTGGTGATTACGGGTTCGATATTGCGGTGGATGGCGGGGGGGCGGTTTCTGTACTGCTCCCCCCTGCCGCCTATGCTGATGAAAATGCGATTGCTGCTGCGCTGCAGGCAGAGTTTGACGCGCAGTCCATCGCTGCTGATATTGTGCACAACGGATCCGAATTTGTTGTCACGTCGCGCTCTCAAGGATCTGACTCCTCGGTGGCAATCTCTGCGGTATTAGAGCTAACCCCTGGAGAGTTTGGTCTAACCGCGGGTACCGCTAATGCGGGCTCTGGACCCAACGACAACGATTACGATTTCGCTATCGCTGTGGACGGAGTAACGTCCAATATTATCAGTCTTACCCCCGGAAACTATGCCGACCACGACGCGTTAGCGGCGCACATTCAATCCCAGATTAACAGCGACTCAGCGCTGAAGGACAAAGGCGCTGATGTTGAAGTGGTTTGGGATACTGATCGTTTTGTTATTGTGTCGAACGCCTATGGTTCAAAATCCAACGTGTCTGTACTCGGTGCCGGAGCTAAGGCAGCTGACTTGGGGTTGGCCGGAGGAACTACTCAAGCGGGTAGGGATGTGGCGGGGACTGTCAACGGGGTCGCGGGATTTGGGGTGGGGCAGGTGTTGTTGCCTGACATCAATTCTCCTGGCGCCGGTTTGAGCATGATTATTGAGCCCGGTGCAACAACGTCTACCGTGGTTATTTCACGGGGCTTCGGTGAAGAGCTTAATCAGCTGATCGATAACTATTTAGAAACCAATGGCATTGTCGCGACGCGAGAAGCGAGCATTACTCAAGAGTTGTCGGGGCTAGAGGATGATCAATCTCGTCTTGATGCCCGCTCGGAAGCCTATTACGACCGTTTGCTTTCGCAATTTTTGGCAATGGAACGTATTATCAGTTCTCTGAGCGGTTCCGGTAGCGCCATTGAGGATATCGGTAATCGTCTGCCATTTACGGCGCAATCGAGGTAATAAGGCAGCTTTCTGTTTATCGCCTAGGCCATCGAAATATCGATAATTTCTCACTGGATTTGGTCTGTTTTTTGCAGTTTACCGCAGAGCGTCCATTTTTTGACGTATGACGATGAGGAAAACGACTGACCATGACGGTGTTGGTGACAGGAGCAGATGGTTTTATTGGTTCCCACTTGGTGGAGAGCCTAGTGCAGGGCGGCTATAGCGTGCGAGTATTGGTTCAATACAATTCCTTCAATAACTGGGGTTGGCTTGAGGGATCTGCGTGTCTTGATCAAGTTGATGTCGTTAGCGGGGATATCCGTGACGCGAACTTGTGTCGCGAGCTTTGTGCTGGCATCGAGACCGTATATCACTTGGCCGCGTTGATCGCCATCCCGTACTCTTACCGTGCGCCTTCAAGCTACGTCGATACCAATGTTCAAGGCACCTTGAATATGTGCCAGGCCGCAAAAGATTGCGGCGTCGCAAGATTCATACAGACTTCAACCAGCGAAGTTTATGGCACAGCTCAATACGTGCCCATTGATGAGCATCACCCGCTTCAGCCGCAATCGCCCTATAGTGCCTCAAAAATAGCCGCAGACGCTATGGCGATGAGTTTTTATAATGCCTTTGAATTACCCGTGACCGTCGCAAGGCCATTCAATACCTACGGCCCGCGGCAATCAGCGCGAGCCGTGATTCCTTCCATTATTGGTCAAATAGCGTCGGGTCAAACGCGCATTGAATTAGGCGATTTATCGCCCACTCGCGATTTCAATTTTGTCACCGATACCTGCCAGGGTTTTCTTCAATTAGCCCAGTCAGAGCAGGCGATTGGCGAGACGGTGAATATTTGCACCGGTAAAGAAATCAGTATCGAAGATACGCTGCTAATGATTAAAGACATCATGAGCAGCGAGGTCGAATTTGTCTGTGACGAAGAGCGTTTACGACCAAAGAACTCCGAAGTTTTTCGATTGCTCGGATGCCCTGAAAAGCTCAAGAAGATGACAGCCTTTAAACCCGCCGTTAGTCTTCGTGAGGGTTTGAGTCAAACCGTCAGTTGGTTTACTGAAGCGGATAATCTTCGCCACTACAAAACACACCTCTATAATGTTTGACCCCATTTTCGAATGCATCGAAAAGCACTTTGGCGGTGGTCGAGTCGGACTGCACGAGCCGCTGCTAGGTGAAATCGAAAAGCAATATCTGAGCGAGGCCATCGATAGCGGCTTCGTATCTACCGCCGGGGCGATGGTTGAACAATTTGAGCAGTCATTAGCTGATCGCACGGGCGCTCAATATTGTGTGGCTACGGTCAACGGAACGGCCGCTTTACAACTTGGCTTACTGGCTCTTGATATCCAGCCAGATGATGAGGTTCTGACCCAATCACTGACCTTTATTGCCACTGCCAACGCTATTTATCATTGCGGCGCTCAGCCCGTATTTATCGACATCGACTCTAGAAATTTGGGAATGAGCGCTAGCGCATTGGCCGCTTGGTTGACACAAAACGTGGAGCTTCACGATGGCCGTGCGATCAACAGCAGCACCGGTAAGATTGTTAAAGCGTGCCTGCCGATGCACACCTATGGAATGGCGGTAGAGATCGATACGATTGCTGACATCTGCAAAGAATATGGAATTGCTCTTATAGAGGATGCAGCTGAAGCGCTTGGCTCGAACTACCGTGAGCAATCGCTTGGGACCTTCTCTGATTGTGGCGTGTTTAGCTTCAACGGCAATAAAGTCATTACCACTGGCGGCGGCGGGGCTTTAGTCACGAATAACGCAGAGATAGCACAGCGAGTCAGGCATTTATCGACGACAGCTAAAATTGACGCTTATCGTCACGATGACTCTGGTTTTAATTTTAGAATGCCGAACCTAAATGCAGCCTTAGGTTGTGCTCAGTTGACCCGACTTGACGAAATTCTTCTGCAAAAAAAACGACTCGCCAGAGATTACCGAGCGGCGATTGATAGCGTTAATGGTGTCGAGTTTTTACACGGATTAGACCGTGGAGATTCGAATTACTGGCTGTCGAGCATACTCTGGGAATCGACATCACTTAAAAACTCTTTTGTTGAAGCGGCGCAGAAACGAAATATTCAAACACGTTCTGCGTGGCAGTTGTTACATAAAAGCTTGCCTTATGCTCATTGCCAAGTTGGTGATCTAAGCGTAAGCGAGGCCTTGGCGGAGCGAGTCTTGAACCTGCCTAGCATGCCAACAGGCGAAATCATATGAAGCGTATTGCGGTGATTACTGGCACTCGGGCCGACTATGGCTTGCTGTATTGGTTGATTAAGGCGCTGCACGAAAGTTCCGAATTTCAACTGCAGCTGTTGGTTTGTGGTTCGCATCTACTGCCTCAATTTGGCGAGACTCGAAAAGAAATTGAAGGCGATGGCTTTCCGATTGAAAAACTCGTTCCGTTCTCCTTGGTGGATGATGGGCCTGCGGCGATGAGTTTGGCCACGGGAGAGGCTGTCTGCGCCTTTTCTCGCGCTTATATTGAAACCCTCCCAGATATGTTGATGGTGTTGGGTGATCGCTTTGAAGCTTTCGCAGCTACTCAGGCTGCGTTACTGATGAGGATACCTGTCTCACATCTTCATGGCGGCGAGTTAACGCAGGGTGCGGTTGACGACTGTCTTCGTCATGCCATGACAAAACTCTCATCTCTCCACTTTGTGGCAACGGATGAATATCGACATCGTGTTATTCAGCTTGGGGAGCAGCCTAGCAAAGTATTTAATGTTGGTGCCACGGGTCTTGAAACCTTGCTGAAAGAGCCGTTACTTAGCGAGGCACAACTGTTAGAAACGCTACCGATGGATCACTTTAAAGATCCCTTTTTTCTGATTACATACCATCCAGAAACACAAGCCACTAATGACGACGATGGCGTTGAACCCTTGTTGTCAGTATTGGAGAGCCTGCCACATGCTCAGCTGTTGGTGACTGCACCCAATACCGATAGCGGTGGCCAGCGACTATTGCAGCGTCTGAAAGAGTTCGTGGATCAACGAAAAAATGCCTATTTTGTCGAGTCGCTAGGGCGTCGCCGTTATCTAAGTTGTCTCGCATTCGTTGATTGTGTTATCGGAAACTCTTCAAGCGGTGTTATCGAGGTGCCAAGCTTTCGAAAGCCCACGATCAATATTGGTGATCGTCAAAAAGGACGGCTAGCGGCGGCCTCAGTGATTCACGTTTCTAACCGTGAAGATCGAATACGCGAGGCGATTTCTCTGGCGCTATCAAGCGAGTTCTCAGCGGTGTGTGAAGGGGCTTCCAATCCTTACGGGCAAGGCGATACCAGCAATCAGATTCTGAGTGTTCTTCGAGATTTAGATTGGAGTGCCTTTGACGGTGGGAAAGCTTTTTTTGATGTGCCGTTTGAAATTTCATCCAACGGGAGCCGCTGAATGTCGGTGAAAATAATTGCTGAAGCCGGAGTCAACCATAACGGTAGTCTAGAGTTGGCGTCTCGGTTGGTAGAGAATGCGGCCAGCGCTGGTGCCGATGTCGTAAAGTTTCAAACCTTCAAGGCGGACTTAGTGGCGACAGCCAGTGCCCAAAAAGCGCAGTATCAACAACGCAATTTGGGCGGTGATGACTCGCAGCTCGAAATGTTGAGAAAGCTAGAGCTCAAACGTGAATGGCACTATGAGTTAAAAGCTCAATGCGAAAGTCTAGGGGTTGAATTTATGTCTACCCCCTTTGATCGAGAGAGCTTAGAATTTTTGGTGCGTCAGCTGGGGGTTTCAACCTTAAAGATTCCGTCTGGTGAATTAACCAATGGGCCGCTGCTGTTAGAATTTGCTCGCAGTGGTTGCGATCTAATTCTGTCTACCGGTATGGCTACGGCCAATGAAGTCAAGCAAGCGCTGTCGTTAATAGGCTGGGGTATTGTAGAGCCGAAAAAAAGCCCTCGCGGACGTGCCGACTTTCTCGAAGCTTGGGATGACAAAAATATACGTCAGTGCGTTCAGGCTAAGGTGACAGTACTGCATTGTACGTCACAATACCCTGCGCCACCGGAGACCGTTAATTTGCGAGCAATGGACAGTTTGTCTCGTGAGTTTGGCTTAGCTGTTGGCTATTCCGATCACACCGCAGGTATTGCAGTACCTATAGCCGCGGTTGCTCGCGGGGCGTCTATCATCGAAAAACACTTTACCCTTGATAAAACTCTAGAGGGACCAGATCATTTGGCGTCACTTGAGCCCAAGGAGCTTCAGTCGATGATCGAAGGGATTCGCATTGTAGAACGCTCGCTAGGTGATGGCGTTAAAGTTCCACATGACTGTGAGAGAGATACGGCAAATGTGGCTAGACGCAGTTTGATTGCAGCCAAAGATATTGTTGCAGGGCAGGCGATGACTTCTGAGTGCGTCGTTGCACGAAGACCTGGCATCGGAGTGAGTCCGATGGATTACTGGGATGTTATCGGAACAGTGGCTGAGCAGGATTATTCAAAGGGTGAGCTGTTGAACAACTAGTATTTTTCGGTACGAACTCTGCGAGTCGATGTTCTTATTGAATAATAAGCGTTAACTATTCGCAGCAACGAACATTAACAGCGAGTGATCAAGTTATGGCTTTTCAGTGGCAGAAGGCCTGTATCAGTGAAGACAAAACCATCATTGATGCTTTGAGCGTTATTGACCATAGTGCTGCCAAGGCGGCATTTGTGGTACGAGAAGATGGTGTGCTCTGCGGATTAGTAACCGATGGCGATATACGACGCGGACTGCTAAACGGCGCGCCTATGTCGGAGCCTGTCGTTAACGTTATGAATCGCTCACCATTAACCTGTGAACCATCCGATAGTTCGCAAGCTATTCGTCGCATTATGGAGGCCAAACAGCTAATGCATATGCCGGTGGTGGAGCAAGGTAAGTTAGTGAATGTTCTGATGTTACAAGAACTCAGCGAAACTCCGCGAAGAGACAATCCGGTGTTCCTAATGGCCGGCGGCTACGGCTCTCGTTTACGCCCTTTAACAGATTCATGCCCCAAGCCGTTATTGCAAGTCGGCACTAAACCGATACTAGAAACGATATTGGAGAGTTTTGCCGATGTTGGTTTTCATCGATTCTACATCTCAACGCATTATTTACCAGAAATGATCAAAGATTATTTCGGTGATGGTAGGCGGTGGGGCGTTAGTATTGAGTACACCGACGAGGATGAACCTCTAGGTACCGCTGGAGCGTTGGGGTTACTGCCAGACGATTTACCCGATTTGCCGTTGATTATGATGAACGGCGATATTCTCACTAAGGTGAATTTTTCGAGTCTGCTAAAGTACCACATTGAATCTTCGGCCGATGCGACCATGTGCGTGCGCGAACATGAATATCAAGTTCCTTATGGTGTCGTTCAGGCGGAAGATTTTAGAGTGCAGTCAATGCACGAAAAGCCGGTCTATCGCTATTATATTAATGCAGGAATCTACGTTATTAATCCGCAGATGATCGATAGAGTTCGATCGATGAAGCAAGTTGACATGCCTACGCTTCTCAATCAACGAGTCGAGGAGGGAGGCCATGTGGCCATGTACCCTCTCGATGAATACTGGCTCGATATCGGGCACATGAACGACTTTGAGCGTGCTCAGCAAGATATCAATAATATTGCGTTATGATTAATAATAAACGAGTGCTGGCGGTGATTACGGCTCGATCTGGTAGCAAAGGGTTACCCGATAAAAATGTTCGAAGCTTCGCTGGCCAGCCGCTGTTGGTTCGTCCAATTGCTATCGCCAAAGAGTGTGCCTGGGTCGATCGAGTGCTGCTGTCTACCGATAGCCAAGAATATGCTGCCATCGGTATAGAGTATGGGGCTGAGGTACCGTTTTTACGCGCTACTGAATTAGCCGCCGATACAGCCGACAGCGTAGATGTTTTACTCGATGTGTTGGATCGATTGGAGCAGGCAGGCGATGTATACGAATACCTTTTACTATTGGAGCCGACATCTCCACTGACGACCGCGAGTGATGTCACGCTAGCGATGGAAATGTTGAAGACGACGGCAGATGCAGATTCGATTTTAGCGGTTAAAGAAGTCTTTACCGAGCACCCTGCATTTTGTGTTCACCTGTCAGATAAGCAGCTAATGAAACCCTACGCTCAAGAGGACTTCTCCAAGCCTCTTCGCAGGCAAGACTTGTCAAAGCTCTTCTGTTTTGCCGGCTCATTCTATTTATCAACCACGCAAAGCCTACGCGCACATCGTCGTTTTTACCATGACCGTGCGCTAGGGTATGTAATGCCCACTTGGAAAACCCATGAAATTGATGATCTAGCTGATTTCGTTTGCGCGGAAGCGCTCTACCAAAAGCGCGATCTTTTTGAGGGGGAGTAGTGATGGATAATTTGGATCTTCAGCGAAGATTGCTTCGCGCGATTCCAGGAGGCGCGCACACCTATTCACGAGGGTTTGATCAGTACCCTCAGAACGCGCCGGCGATCATGGAGTCAGGAAAAGGTGGTTACAGCCTCGGCTCTGATGGCAATCAGTATCTAGACTTTGTCATGGCACTGCGTTCGGTCAATATTGGCTATGCAGAATCGAGTATCTGTGAGGCGGCCACGAAGTACATGATGCAGGGAAACAATCTGTCACGACCTTCTTTTATCGAGTTAGAGGCGGCCGAGCGACTGATTGCACTTGTCGATTCGGTAGAGATGGTGAAGTTCGCAAAAAACGGCTCCACCGCAGTAACCGCTGCAGTAAAGTTGGCCAGAGGCTATACCGGTCGTGATGATGTCGCGGTCTGTGCTCAGCAACCGTTTTTTTCTTACGATGATTGGTTTATTGGCTCTACCGTCATCAACAAAGGGGTTCCGCAGTCTACTCAAGCGCAGACCTTTAAATTCGACTACAACGATATTGACTCGTTATCGACGTTATTGGCAGAGAGAGGCGATAAAATTGCCTGTCTGGTGATGGAGGCAGCCGCCTTGGAGCATCCTGTGCAATATACCGGTACCGAGGATGAGAATTTTTTACAGGCCGTTCAGCGATTATGTCGTCAACATGGCGTGGTGTTTATTCTCGATGAAATGATCACCGGCTTTCGCTGGGATCTGAAGGGCGCCCAACACTACTACAACATTCAGCCCGATCTGTGTACCTTCGGTAAGGCAATGGCCAACGGCTTCTCTGTGGCGGCCGTGGCGGGGCGGCGAGAATTGATGGAACTGGGTTCTATAGATACCCCTGAGCGCGAGCGACTGTTTTTGTTGTCGAGTACTCATGGAGCCGAAATGAGTAGTTTAGGTGCGTTTGTTGCGACTCTCGATTTCATGCAAGACAATCCAGTCATTGATCATTTTTGGTCTACAGGAAAATCTGTAGTGGATCGCTTTAATCGACTGACTAGTAAGTATCGTTTAGAAGATCGTTTTGAGGCATTAGGTGTTGCTTGTTCACCCTATTACACAATCGTCGACGAAAACGGTGAGAATGATCTGGCAATGAGAACGCTATTTCTCCAAGAAATGGTAAAGCAAAAGGTTCTCATGCCCTGTATCGCGTTATGCTATCGGCATGATGAGCAAGCTTTAGATCATATGGAGCAAGCCTTAGATAAGGCCCTAGCAATTTGTGCACTCGCTGCACAGCGTGGTTTTGATGGCTACCTGCAAGGGGCTGTAGTAAAGCCTGTATTTCGGAAGCATAATTAATGGTTGATATGATAGAGACGCGAGAGGTAGTTGTCGTAACCGGCGGCAATGGCCTGATCGGTAGCCACTTTCTAAAGGCGATAGCCGAAAGCGGTCGAGTGGCAGTGGGTTGTGATTTAACGGTTGTGGAATCTGAAACCACGAAGTCTGAGGCGTTCGAGCAGGGTGAAATTCACCACCTAGTCATGAATGTTACTGAGCCTAGTTCAGTAGTTGCGGCGATTGAAGCGTTACACAGCCGTTACGGACGAATCGACGCATTGGTGAATGCGGCTTACCCTCGCAACAAGAATTTTGGGGATGCCTTCTTCGACGTAGAATACGATAGCTTTTGCGAAAATGTAAACCTGCAACTAGGCGGTTACTTTTTGACATCACAGAAGTTCTCAGAGTATTTTGTTGATCAAGGCAGAGGCTGTGTCATTAACCTTGCCTCAATCTATGGTTGTGTTGCGCCTCGATTTGATTTGTACGAGGGAACATCGATGGGAATGCCGGTGGAATACCCATTGGTAAAGTCGGGAATAATCCAATTAACTCAGTATCTTTCGGTAGTGCTCAAAGGTACCGGAGTTAGGGTCAATTGCATTAGCCCTGGCGGTATTCTTGATGGTCAACCTCAGGCGTTTTTGGAGCGCTATCAAGCACAATGTGCGAGTAAAGGGATGTTAGACCCAAAGGATCTAAATTCGACGTTGTTGTATTTGCTCGCATCCGATTCAAAATATGTCAATGGTCAAAATATCATTGTGGACGATGGTTTCGTTCTGTAATCGATAAGTGATAGGACAAAAGGTGAGAAATTAAATGGTTCAAAAGAATGTGAACGCCGAATACGATGTTGTCATTGCAGATCACTATCGCAAGGTGGCCGAAAGTGAAGGGCTATCGGCCAACAGTACGATGGCCGACAATATCACCCGAACCACAGAAACTGAGGCCATAAAGAGCTTTGTCGAAGCCTGCTTAAAGAGGCGTCGCGAAAAGGGCTTCAGTACCCCAGCGAAAATTATGGATGTTGGGTGCGGAAATGGCTACACGTTAGAAATACTCAGTCAACTGTTTCCCGAGCATCAGTTTGTTGGTGTCGAGAAAACTGATGAACTAAGAGAGTTAGCGGTTTCGAGATTTGAGGCTAATTCATCAGTTCAAGTGATTGCCGGTGATTTACGCGATCCAGAGTTTTTTCAAACCCACAGTGCCGATATCTTGGTGTGTCAGCGGGTTTTGATTAATTTATTGAACCCTGAAGACCAAAAGGCTGCTTTGGTCAATATTCTCAATTCGGTTAGTCAAGAGCATGGCTCTTTATTGTTTGTCGAGTGTTTTGAGTCATCGCTAGGGCGCTTGAATGAGGCAAGGCAAGAATTTGATCTTGATAAAATTTCGGCGGCCTATCACAACCTCTATCTGACCGATGATTTTTTTAAGATTGAAGGTGTTGAGAAACACGGACTTGCAGCCTATGGTTTTGATGAACCAGAGAACTTTCTGTCAACACACTTCTATGTGACTCGGGTTTTACATCCGATGATGACTGAAGGGAAGCCGGTAAAACGCAATTCCGAATTCGTCAATTTCTTTTCTTCTGCATTAGCCCCGGCATCGGGTGATTACGCACCCTTGAAGTTAATAGTTTTAGATCGGTGTTGAAATGACCATTATTAATGACCGCTAGCGGTGGCTAGTATCCTGCAATGGATTTCTTCTTTGAAATCCATTTTTCGTACTACATTAGATAGCTATAGTGCTAGTTTTAGCGGCTTTTTCGCTGCAATAATGAACTGCCAGTTCATTAGCAGAGGGCCTGAAATTTGTAGGTTTTTGCCGTCACTAAGCCGTTCCGTGTAGGTGCCCATTCCGCCCCAGTTATCTTTTCTTGCCAGATCGATATCGATATCGAACGGTGTGTTGTAAAAGTACCGATATCCTCTCTGTTCACAAAGCTCACGTACTCGTGAAATGGAGAACGTACTGTAGTAGTACTCTCTGGGAGTATCGTAGGTGTAGTCTTTGATGAGCGTCGACGTTTCTATGTCACCATCAAAAAAAAGTGAGTTGATGGCGAACCAGTCGGGATTTAAATCAATGATACGATTTATTGGGGACTGATGTTCTTTAAACATCATTAGTGTCTGCAGGCTAACAATTCCAGTATATCGCTCGACGTGTTCTTGGCGAAGATTGAACCAGTCATCTTGGGTAAGTGTAGCATTCTCAATGTCGAGATTTTTGAGCATGCGATTTCCACGGCTGACTAAGTCGTGATCAATATCGATACCGACAAATTTTGAATTCAGTTTTTTTTGCGAGAAATAGAACGCATTGCTGCCCATGCCGCAACCGAGATCGGCGTATTGCTTGTTATGTTCGAAGCTAATGCACTTCTCTAACCAGTTGAAAAATTGAATGGTACTCTGATAGGGGGAGGTCCACTGAGCTTCAAAGTACTCATCAAGGCGTTTTTCATCGGCCTTGGAGTGGGTGTATGGTGTACTCATGCTCACTTTCCTTGTCGTGCTTGATAGTATTGTTGCTGTTGAAGCTTGTTCTCGGCCGATAACGAGTGTAACCGTAAAAGGTTTTCTCTAAGCAGTTTTCGACACTCCAGCAAAAGTTGATCGAACAGTGTCAGGCAGTAGCGATAGTTCTCTTGCATGGTTCTTGTATCTTTGGACGATAGACTAATTCTATTAATTAGGGTGAAGTAATTTTGCACTGTTCCCATTAACAGCCAATAGGATACGGGGTGAGATGTCTTCATCGCATTGACTTCTAGCAATACCCGATCCAGCTCTTCCTGCACTTCTTTCATGTTTTTGGGGTTCTTCAGCATGGATAGATTTTTTAGATAATCTAGCGTGTGCTGAACATACTCTTCGGTCGCTTTTCGGGTGTCGATCCATTCAGCCAAATTTGGCAGCTCGAAATAGTGATCGAATAATTGGTCGACGATGCCGCCGGGTTTCGTCGCTGAAATGGCAATATCTTCTTTTGGCAATGGTTGTGTTGCTTCGATGAATGCGCCATCACTTAGGTTATAGATTTTGACCTGAGGGTTGTTTTTAGCGGCAACCTCCATGTTGGCTCTGGAGGTGTCGAGAATTTGAGTGGTTTTCACGAAATCACCAAAATTACCTTTTACTTCAAGTCCCGCCTCTTGGTGCTGAACCGCATTCAGTACCTTGCTGCTGCTGTCGTTGTATTGGCTCAATGACGCATGACGTTTGGATTCGTCCTTCATGCCCAAGTCGACGCCGGCCAAATAGATTTCTTTAAACCCCAGTTCGATGGCAAAAGATAGCCCTGTGTTGGTGCAGGTAGGATTTGACAGCACAAGACTCGGCATCTTCTTTCCGAAGATGTTCTGCATAATGTACTCGCCAGGATCATTTGATTTTGTCGCGACCGCGGCACGTTTAAAGAATGCTAATGATTCTGGTGGCACGGTATTGAGCCCCAAAATCGGAATTTTCTTGCGATACTCCTCATCGGTGATCTCTAGTAGCATCTGAGTGGTACCGTCGGTACGTTCCATCTCAACGTGAATGTCCGGAACAATGCCCGCCTTGTAGAGGGTTCCCAATGTCGAGCCGCAGGAGATTATGATCGCATGGTGTTGTTGTTCTTTTAGTGTCTCTAGCAGCCCATCTAAGGATGGTCCGTTGCCGACCACGAAGGCAGGGGGCAGTACGTCGAGGTGTTTAGATTTCTTCATTACCGCGACATTGCGGTTCATATTCTCAATGGTGTGCGCAATACAAATTTGTTCGTCTTCTAGAAATCCCGTGCCGGTGAGTGCTAAATGGAACTGCTCTCGCAGCTGCTTGGTAAAAGCTAGAGCCTTATCACTTTGAAGGTGTTGATAGACGTATGTGTTGGTCAGATTGTAGAGGCCCGCTTCGAGGCTGAAAGTCCTTAATCTATTGATGGTCACGTCATTACTTGCGCCTAAGAACATGCGAATTCTTCGACCGGGTCTTTGGAAGTAGCGAATTATCGGCTCCCAATCGAGCGTGTGTAGACAGGCGTGAAATGAATCTCGATGAGCTTCAAAGATGATCAAATTGTAGATTTCGGCCTTCTTAATCAGTTCGGTGATTTGATAGCCCAGCCCGCAGCCGTTCATGATCAGAACGCCGATGGGGTTATTGAAGTTCCCCGACTGAGCATTAATTTGATCTTGATATTTATCCAGTAGTTCTTGTAAGAAGAGGGTTTGGAAAAAATAGTCATCGGATGGCGTGGCATGCCGCACTTTGAACCACCGGGGGTTTTGCGCGTAACTATCGACTTGCTTCTTACAAAACTCCTTTGGGTTACTGTTATAAACGGGTTTTCCGTCTTGGGTGTTGATCAGATTGAGGTCGCCGTTGCTGTCTATCCCTACCTTCAACTCGGTTGGCGTGTAGTCGAAAAATTGATCATAGATCGGTTTGGCAAATTCTTTGAACAGAGCCATATTACGTTGAAATTGAAGCTCCATTTCCATCTGCAATTTTTGCTGCTCAGCTTGTCGTATTAACGCATCGAGATCGGTCATGGCTGCGGATGGCTCCGTTGAGGTACTTTCAGGCATCATATAGGTGTCCAGAATTTGTCGTTTTCTAGTGTTCTTAACTTTAGGTGCAAAATACGTTCCTGTTTTTGGATCAATAAATCACTTATTTTGCGATCTTCTGACCTCAAGTATAGAGCCGTACCGCCGATATTCTTTTCAAGTTAGGTAAATGTTCATTGGAGGTTTGAAGTGGTTTCTTCTCATGCATTAAGCAGCTATGCCGCTGTACAGGTTGATGCCGGTGTAGAGGGCGCAAGCTCCCATCAGTTAATCAGTATGCTTTTTGACGGTATTTATGAGCGCTTGGCCCAGGCAAAAGGCGCTATTCAGCAGAACGACCTGTCGCTAAAGGCAAAAAAAGTCTCCGAATCCATGAAAATCATTATGGGGTTACGGGAGTTTCTAGACTTTGAGCAGGGTGGGGAGTTGGCAACAAACTTGGACGCTTTGTATGACTACGTTCAAAGAACACTAATGCAAGGCCACATTAAAAATGACCCATCGAAATTTGATGAGTGTCGAACACTATTGGCTCAAGTTAGTGACGCTTGGTGTGAGATATCCTAATAGTCGGCAATATTTGGCCGGATTGTCTTGCTGGCCACGTGTTGGTCGACTAAAAAGAGTTCCTTTTTAGCCGACAAGTTTAGTCGCCAAGCTCGTTGGTTTGTTTCAATAGATGTTGATAGCGAGCGAATTGCGGGCTGCTTTCATCGAGGCTAGAGATATTGCCTAAGTGTTCGAGGCATACCTGTTTGACACTGGGGTCGAGCCCGAGATCTTTGGCTTTTGCGAGAGCTACTTGAACAATATTGAGTCTGAGCCCTAGGTGGTTGGGAAAGAGTGCAATGGCCCTAGTGAACACATCAATTGATTCCTCATACGACTTCCCTTCGTAAAGCTTGATACCTTTCTTGGTTAGATCAGCCGCAATCGCTCGCCCTTTGGCGCTGACGGGCTCTTCAGATAGTACGTCTGCTCGGTCGGAGATGTCTTCATTGTGCGCGTTTTGCTTGGCGACATCTTGAATTAGGCCGGCTGCCCCCTCCAAATCTCCTGCGGCGCTCATTGCTTGTGCGACTTCCAGTTGCGCATAGGCCTCGGTTGCGCCTTCAGCTTGAAGTTGTTTGGCTTTGACTAAATAGCTTTCGGCATCATCATCTTTGTGTTGGTAGTTGGCTAGTCGCGAATTGGCTGCGGTGGCCTGCAGTTTGATATTTTTGTCGTCGGGGTGCTTTTTCTCGGCGCGTTTGATGTACATATTGGCTTCTTTGGCCTTTTTGTTGCGCATCTCTGGAGTGTCATTTTCGTCTTCTTGAACAAGTTCCGAGACGATATCAAAGTAGTCTTGTGGTGAGTAATAGCAGGAGTGCTCGCCCACTTTAAGTGCGCTTCGTCGAGCTTTCAGTGAGGCGGTTTGGTCTTTGTTTTGGGCGGCCATATTGGCTAGCCTGCGTTGCCTCAAAACAGATTTGGGTGACACCTCTGCGGCATTTTGCATGCATTGTTGAGAGCGTTCGTAATCCGCTTGTTGTGAAAAAACCTCTGCTAGAAGGTCGTGAGCTTCTACGTATCGCTCATCGTGATCGACTACGGCTTGAAGCTTCTCTTCGGCTTCTTGAAACATTTGTCGAGCTAAATAGCTTTTTCCCAGTCCGAGTTGTGCCCATACCGGATTGCTACTCTTCAGTGAGCGCTCGTAAATACGCTGGGCTGCGTCGTAGTCCTTTTGTCGAAATAGCAGCTCTGCTTGGATGCGCAGGTAGTTGCTGAGGTACTTGCCTTGGTTGTCGATCTTAATTTGGCATTGCGCGATAGCTTGATCGTAGTCGTCATCATCTATCGCTT
>Ga0209395_1002224_pt1 | contig 25903 bp, 19 predicted proteins | sample GOMGulsemesocosm_3_FD_184635 | JGI IMG/M metagenome (GOLD analysis project Ga0209395, IMG submission 184635) | Methane-oxidizing microbial communities from mesocosms in the Gulf of Mexico - GOM9D Gulf of Mexico (SPAdes) (version 2) | ecosystem: Environmental > Aquatic > Marine > Cold seeps... | reverse complement strand
TATCGGTAAGCACCATGCGATCTGCTACTTTCCAAGTGCTAGATGTATAAGTATCACCTTGATTTAACGTTTTATAGTTTTTACCAAAGTTAGGAGTGCCCTTATTATTATCTAACCAAAATAGAGAAACTGGTGTATTTGTGGTATTTGTAAATGTAAAGTTTGTTGTATTTGCATCTATAGGACGCGCATATTGTTGTGCTAAATCACAGCTTCCGATTGTATCAGCAGCAGGTGTTTGTGCATTTATAGGTGCTATCGCTTGTGAATTTGCAATAACAAATGCTTCAAATCCATTTTGAGTACGTTCAGCTACACCTTTAATAACTTCAATATAGGCTGCATTATCGCCAGCTTGTAACGCCGCAGTTAAGTTTTCTACTTCTATAGGATGCTCTTCTGCAAGGAAACGCATTGCAAAATAACTCCAAGGGTATAATTCATCATAGCCATAAGCCATAAATAACAAGTTATACAAAGGAGGAATTGTTTCACCTTTTAAGGTATTTAAAGTTCTAGGGTGATCATTGCCATTAGCCATGTATTCAGCCATGCCCTCAGACCAAGATACATTGTAATCAAATGAACCATATGTGCCTGCTTTTACATATCTGCCATCTAAGTAGTGAACAAATTCATGACGTAAGTTGTAAATTTGATCTATATATTGACATGAACCACCAACCCAATCGTCTGGGCACTGCATTGCAATAAAGCGAGCTTGGTTGCTATCTGATGTTGGTGTGCCTTCTAAATACATACCACCGTTATCTGTACTAATACCAAAAAACTCTGGCGCATATTTCTCATAATCTGCCGGGCTTGCAAATGCGATCACTTCAATAGTATCGTTTTTATCCCCTGTTACAGGAATGCCATTTGTATTAAAAAAGGCATGAAATTCTGTTTCTTGTAGTGCCATATCAGTACACGATTGATCTAGTGTTGCTTGGCTTATACTACTTTGTGCTCTGATGATGATTTTATCAGTACATGCATGGGTGACAGTTAAAATATCAGACTCTTTTGGTGGCACAACACAGCTGCCAAATAAAGGATCCGTGGTTTCACATAGGCGCCCTGCTGATTCTAGATAGTTTTTAGTAATAATTTTTTGCGTTGTTTCTATTGAAATATCTTTAGTCACTTTGTCATGTATTTCTAGTACAGTACTATCAAAACGCGCTTGTGCTTCAGCGGTCGCAATGCTTGAAACTTTACCTAAAGCAATCATAGTATGCGGTAAAATCCACTTTCTATCAGCTTCGGTTGACCAACGCATATCTAATGATGTTTCGCCTAAAAATGCAAAAGAACGTAATACAGATATAACATCAAGCATATTTGTATTTATTGTAGATTTAACACTTGAATCACCATAATAAGCAGCTGAGCCAATTGCACCTAATAGTGCCATCGTTGCATCACCAGAATTACTGACAGAAAATGGATTGGTTGTAACGGAATGCGTTTGAATAATAGCTAATAGATGTGGTAAGTGATCTTTAAAATATGCAGCACCTGCATAATTTTCAAAGTTATTTAAAGCTTTAGCATAACCTTCTTGTATAATAGCGCCACCGCTATTTAATAAGCCATCCATCTTAGCTACGGCTTGTAAAGCGATGCTTAAGTTTGAAGCTTCTGCATCAGTCATAGGCGCAGCATAATATTTATATGACCCTAAAAAGTATAAAATTTGGTTTAAATCAGGATCTGCAAGGTTGTTTGTACTTGCTAAGTAATGAAGTGCTTCAGTGACATCTACAATAGGATCTACACTTGCACTGGCTATTGCTTCAAAGTCACTATATGAGGCTGCTAAAATAGTGGGAATGCTACTTCCATAACCTGATTTTGATGAAATAGCAGGAGCAGGTAATGATACTTGGATATTAGTATCAAAAACGATGTAATCACCCATTGCTGGTGGTGCGTCACCGCCAGTTACAGTAACCTTCAAACTTGTTTGTTCTATATTACCTGAAATTCTAAAATAACGTTCACCTGCTCTTGACGTAAATGTGATTGATTCGTCATTTGTACCAGATGTTTTGCTCGATAACTCTTCGTTTCCGCTCCAATCATCGCCATCAAATAAAATAATGTCAGCATCACTGCCTGCAAATGTACCGCCAGATGTTGAGATAGTAACTTGGCTATTTGCATAAGGGACATTGATAAAAAGATAATGACCGTAATCTGAAATACATTGCATTTGATTAAGAGGTACTTCGCCTTGCCTATCAAGTGTTTTTGCACCACACATCTGTGATGCCTGAGCAGCTCCCATATTTAGAGAAAAAAGAACGGCACTTGCTAATAATGTTTTTTTTGTAGTTATCTTCATATTAATTCACTTCATTGCTCAAATAACAGGGCACTTAACTCTGAAAACAGAGGGCTCCTTCACTGAAACTAACTTAAAAACTGAAAATTTCAGGTGTCCAAATTCATCCATATTTTTAGAAACAAATGTTAAAATATTGTTTCTAAACCTAATGTACAATGCAGGTATATTGTATGCAATATATTTTTAACAAATTATTATCATGTGCCTATAGGTTTTAACTAAATCACTTAAAATAACATGTACTTACCTGTGATGTGGGTTATGTAAACGAATGTAAATAAACAGAGGTATTAAAATGGACTAGCTGATTTATGACTTTGTATGGTTATAAACTACTTATTAATGATAAAAATACAATGATGGCTTTTCTTGCTTTAATTTAGATAAAAAAAACCGCTGTGGTAGTTACCAAAGCGGTTAGGTATTAAATAATTATTTAAAAATTAAAATTCAGCATTATGATAAACGTTTTGCACATCATCACAATCTTCTAACATATCAAGAAAACGTTCAAAAACTTCAACATCATCACCTGATATAGCTGTCATATTTTGTGGAACAAAAGAAATTTCTTCAACATCTAATGTAACACCCATTGCATCTAATACGGTTTTAGTATTGTTAAATTCAGTATGCGGTGCAAAAACAGTAATTTTACCATCTTCACATTCAACATCAGTAACATCAACATCGGCCATCATAAGCTCTTCAAGTACAGCCTCATCGTCATCACCATCAAAAACAAAAATAGCAAGATGATCAAACATATGTGAAACTGAATTTTGAGCACCAATCTTTGATTTTGCTTTTGTAAAACAAACACGAACATCAGCAAAAGTTCTACTGTTATTATCTGTTAAACAGTCAACTATAATCATAGTGCTACCTGGTGCATAGCCTTCATAACGTGTTGAGCTGTAATCCTCACCGCCGCCGCCTTTCGCTTTATCAATAGCACGGTCAATTACATGGCCAGGTACTTGATCTTTTTTTGCGCGTTCAATTAAGCGACGTAAAGATAGATTACCATCGGGGTCTACACCGCCATTTTTTGCACAAACATAGATCTCTTTCCCGTACTTTGAGTAAATTTTAGTTTTTTGACCAGCTGTTTTAGCGATATCATTTTTTTTATTCTGGAAAGCTCTTCCCATCTGAATTCTAGCCTTAAAATCTTTCATTAAATATAAATGCAATTTTAACGGTAAAAGGTGTCTCAACGCCAGTAAAACTATGTTATTTACATTATTTAGTTGTTAAATTTGCTCTTAGCAAAATATCAATTTTCTATTTAAGTGCTATTCTAAATTTATGTCTAAATATAATTGTGTTAAATATGCGATATTTACCAATAGTATTTTTTGTTGCTAGTTATTCATTATGCTGTAAAGCAGATACTGACTTTGCTTTTAGTGGTTTTGGTACTATTGGCATAACGACCGCTGATTCAAATAATTACGGATTCCGTCAAAATATTTCAAAACGTAATGGCATTTATTCAGGAGATTGGAAGTTTGAAGATGCCTCTTTAATTGGACTTCAGCTAGATCTTACTTTCAATAAACACTTTCAATTTGTTTCTCAAGTAGTACTAAAAGACCGCGTAGAACAAAGTTTTAATGACGCTTTAGAGCTCAGTTTTTTTCGTTATAACCCTTCCCCTGCTTGGTCTTTTCGAATTGGACGTACCGCTTTAGACTTGTTTATGATGACAGAATATCGCAATGTTGGATTTGCCTATCCTTGGGCACATGTACCAACAGAGCTTTATGGTATAGTTCCAAACCAAAACTTAGATGGAGTAGATCTGTCATATACAGTAGATTTAAATCAAAATTTACTTAGGTTCAAAACATTTTTTGGTAAATCAGATTCAATAATCATTACGGATCGAATCACTTTGGATGCTGACCTAGAAGATATATATGGTTTGTCATTAGAGTATGAAATTGGCAAACATATAATTAGAGGGGATTTTACACAGGCTAAAACGATAGATAATGAATCATATGATACCAAGCAACTTAAAGCGTTTATCGCTTCCATCCCAAGTTTTATATGGCCTGAGTCAGATAGAGCATATGATATTTTAACTGTTGGCGGCAAGACTTTTAAATACACGACTTTAGGCTACAAATATAATGATGTAAATTGGCTTATACAAAGTGAGATGGCTCAAATTAATTCAAACAGCATGGCCATCAGCAAATTAAAAAATGCATATATCAATATATCTAAAAAACTTAATTTTAATGATATCTACATTGGTTATGCGACAACTAAATCAGACTATCGTCATTTTGCTGCTGATCAGCCTGATGCGTTCAAAGAAATTTCATTAATTGTCGAAAATGCAATGAACATATATGCCACTAAGCAATATACCTATTCCATTGGCTGGCGCTGGCGTTTTGCAGACAATTACTCATTTAAACTACAACTAGATAAAACTAAACTTTATAAAAATAGAAATACATTATGGCTCAGTAAAGGAGAAACTACAGAGAATGAGCGTATTCATACTTTTTCAGCAAATATAAGTTTTATATTCTGATGAAATACTTATTGATACTATTTGTCATCTTAATAACATCTCGCTTCAGTGTCTGGGCTGAAGATAGGCTAGTTGTTGTTGTGAATATAAATAACCCGACCAATGAAATCACTAAAAAACAGTTAATAGATTTGTATATGGGTAAATACGTTGCATTTCCTAATGGCAACTTTGCAATTCCATTGGACTTACTTAAAGATTCAACTGAACGAAAAAGTTTTTATAAAAACTTAACGGGTAGATCTATATCTCAAATAAATGCCTATTGGTCCCGGATCAAATTTACAGGCAGAGCTTCACAGCCCCAAAAAGTTGATGCTGAGCAAGCTGTTTCTAAAGTCAATCATTCATCGAGTACAATTGTATATATACAAGAGTCACAAGTAACCAATAAAATGAAGGTGATATATAAAATTGATCAATAAAAATAGTTTAATTTTTAAATTAGCTTTTGGTATTGCATCAACCTCTATGGTTATCAGCATTCTAGCGGGTAATATATTCTATAAGTCGACCTATGAAAGCGAATTAAAATATGCCCTCGAATCGGTAAATCAAATTGAACTGACTATCAGTAATACAGCCTCAATCGCCACCTATTTAAATGACCCAGATTTAGCTAATGAAGTGATAATCGGTTTAGAAAAAAATAATATTATAACTTCAGCACAAATTCGAAGCATAGAAAAAGCATTAGCAAGTAGCCTAGATTTTAATTCAAATAATGCGATAAGTTACCAACTGTATTCACCGTTTATGAAAACTGAAGTAATTGGCAAGATTTTAATTCATCCTAATAAACCTTTAATAGAACTACGCGCACAACAAATTGCAGATAAAAATTTGAAAGTGCTTATATTTTATTCAGTAATCATCACGTTAATATCTATTCTCATTGCATATTATCTTGTTACTAAACCTTTTGAAAACTTATCATTTCAGCTATCTAATTTAATACCAGGTAATTGCGAACGTATAAAAGAAATTAATTTACATGCAAATGATGAAATAGCAATAACGATACATAATATCAATGCTTTATTAGACAAAACACAAACGCTTTTTGATCAAGAAAAAACCATGAGGTTAGAAATTGAAACGCTGCAAAAAAGATTAAAAATGCTATTTGAAAATGCGAGATCATGTATCGTATTAGCAACTCTTGATGGTGATTTATTGATGTTCAATAAAAGTTGTGAAGAGTTATTAAAAAAAATTGGCGTACCAATACACAATAACTTTAATGATATCTTAACACTTGTGTTTGATAATCATCTGGGGTTGATACAATTAGTCCTCAATGCTGTACAAAACGATGATGTGGCACAAGGTGAGTTTAAGCTTAAAAACCATATAGATGATTCAACATATTGGGTTCAAGTCTTTATACTACTGACAAAAGCAGAGGATAATATTGAATACTTTCAGATATTTTTAACTGATATAAGTGCTCGTAAAGAAGAAATTAAAGCATTAAGTTACCAAGCTAATTTTGATAAATTAACACAGCTATATAATAGGCATGCTACTGAACAAAAATTGGAACAAATGATGGCTGAGAATATTAATTTATGTTTACTTATTATTGACTTGAATGATTTTAAACCTATTAATGACACTTATGGACATGAATCAGGTGATTTGATTTTAAAGCATATCAGTAAACAGTTTAAAAGCTCATTAAGAAAAGGGGATATCGCTGCTCGTTGGGGCGGCGATGAATTTGTAATAACTTTAAAACAAGTAAATAAAGAAAATGCGAGCCAGATCTGTAATAAACTTTTAGATAAAATAAAAACGCCAATTGTAGATAAGCAACAAAATGTCACATTAAAAGTAGGTGCAAGTATTGGCATTGCATTTTTCCCTGAAAATGCCAATACACTGACTGATTTAATCAATTGCGCAGATCAAGCTATGTATCGAGTAAAAAGATCAGAAAAAAAACATGATTTTTGTTTTTATAAATGATATTAAATTTAGATAAAACTCAGGATATTTTGTTAGTCACCAGAAACCTCTGTGAACATTTAAAACCAATTATCATTGCTAATACAAATAAAAATATTTCCAAGGTGCCATAAGATATACTTGCAATTACAGGTCCTGGACAATATCCAGACAATCCCCATCCTACACCAAATATTATTGAACCTGAGATTAGTTTCACATCAATACTATGCTTTGTTGGCAGATGAAAGTTTTTGTCATAAAGCGGCGATTTTTGTTTGAATATGAATTTAAAGCCAATTGCGACTGTAACTAAAGCCCCAAACATAACAAAAATTAACGAAGGATCCCAAGTCCCAAATATATCTAGGAAACTTAAAACGACATTTGGGTTAATCATAGTTGAAATAACTAAACCAAAACTAAATAAGGCGCCTGATAATATAATAGATAAATATTTTAGCATGCTATGCTCCTATAATATGTCTAACTATAAATACAGTTACTGCACCACTTGACATAAACAAACAAGTCGCAATTATAGAGCGTTTTGATAACCGCCCTATTCCACAGATCCCATGACCACTAGTACAGCCACCACCTAAATGCGATCCAAAACCAACTAGTAAGCCAGAAAATATGAGTATCATTATTGGCAGATCTTGTTTTAAAGGTAATGAAACTGGAAAAGCAGCTTGTAGTATAAGAGCTCCTAAAATGAGTCCAGTAATAAACAAAAAGCGCCAAAGCTTTCCTCCTTGAGGTTTCTTTTCTAGCAATCCACTCGAAATTCCACTGATCCCAGCAATACGGCCTATAGATAACATTAAAATTAAGACGGAACAGCCAATTAAAAATCCACCAAATAGTTGAGGTAAATAAATATGAATATTCATCATTATTACACTGTTGGTTTAAACAATAATGATAGGATACTGTAATTACTTATATTAGCAATAACTTAATTAGAAATAACTTAATTAGCAGTAGCTAATATTTATTGGTGCTGTTGTATTTATCTTATCTTCTATATACTTTGCTTTAATTGTTTATTCTTACTTTAAAATAATTTATATGAATGAAATGAACTTTACACAAATGCATGAAAATGCAGGTAAAGCTGCGGCTATATTAAAATTGATGGGAAATGAAAATCGGCTGATAATATTATGCCATTTAGGCATGTCTGAAATGTCAGTAACGCAATTAAATGAAGTTATTCCTTTAAGCCAATCAAGTTTATCTCAACATTTAGCAAAATTGCGAAAAGAGAAACTCGTTAAAACAAGAAGAGAATCTCAAACGATTTATTATAGTATTGCTGATGATATTGTCAGTAAGATGATAACGCTACTACATAATGAATATTGCTAAATTGGTTCTTTACAAGATCACCAATATTGCTCAACCGTAATATGGCCTGGGGATCTACGGCGGTTTCGCTCATAACCCATTTGATTTAAAGTTAAACTTGTATCTTTAACCATTTGCGGATTACCACAAATCATAAATTGGCTAGTATCGATAGCAGGTATAATTGAGCAAAAATCAAATAATTCTCCCGAATCTAAAAGATTAGGCACTCTGCCGACTAAACCCAAAGGATTTTCTTCACGACTAACAACTGAAACATACTTAAGTTGAGCGTGTTTTTGACATAAATCGTTAATTAACGCTTGATAAGACAAGTCTTTGAGGGTTCTAACTGCATGAACTAATATTACTTTAGTAAAGCTACGCCATACTTCTTGTTGTTGTAAAATTGACAAAAAAGGCCCAATTGCGGTACCTGTTGATAATAGCCACAATTGCTCTGCTTTTGGCACCTCATCTAGCGTGAAAAAACCAGAGGCTATTTCTGCAACTTCAACTTCATCTCCAGGTTTTAAGCTTGCTAATGGGCATGATAAATCTCCGTTATCTACCTTAATCAAATAAAACTCTAAATCTTGATCCTGAGGTGAATTTACAAATGAATAGGCTCTTGCGATTCGTTTGCCATCAATGCGCATTGCTAATTTAGTAAATTGACCCGCCTTAAACATTTTGATAGGTGCATTGATCACTAATGAAAATAACTTCTCATTCCACCAATTTATACTTTTAACTTTTCCAGTTAACCAGTTTGCCATTTTAAGCTCTCTAGATTTAAAGTTACTTTAAAAATGACAGTTAATATGAAATTAATCAAGATTTTAACAATAAAAAAGGGCAACATATGTTGCCCTTTATAAACTCAATTTGGGAAGTTTAGTTTATTCAGGTGTCGCTTGAAGTGTTAATGTCATACCTGATGCAGCTGAGTATCCGTAAATGTCGATGTACCAAGTACCTGCAGCTGGTGTTGCAAAAGTACAAGACTCGGCATTACCATTTTCATAAGGACGACAGTCATAGGCTGTTTTAGTAGATTGCTTACCTTGTGTAACATATAAATCAGCATCGCCTGAACCACCTGCAATTGCCACTGTTAAATCAGCATAACCTGCAGTTAAGTCGTATGTATAACGAGTCCAATTTCTTTTTGCTACAGAAACATTTGATACAGTTTCATCTACTGGTTGAACAGCACCACCGTTGCCACCACCTGTACTTGATTCAGTATAAGTACCAGTTAAAGAAACGTCAGCAAAGCTACTGTATGCTTTTACTCGTACATAATACGTGCCTGCAGTATCTGTCACTGTACAAGACTCAGTATTACCACCTACATAAGGGCGACAGTCATAGCTATTATCTGTAGGAGTTGAACCAAATTTAACATACATATCAGCATCACCAGAACCACCCGCAATTGCAAATGAGATATCGGTTGCGCCTGCAGGTACTTCCATTGTGTAAACTACATCATTACCTGCAGTTGCCGTTAGACCAGTTTTAGCTACACCATTTTCAAGAACTGTGTTGCCTTCTGGCGGCTCAACTGGACCAGGACCTGTACCACTTCCATCACAACCATTTGCAGTGATGTAATCAATTGCATCTTTAGTTTGTGCTAGACCATGACCAAATTTAACATCACGACCAGAATCACCAAGATCTTGCGCTGTTGCATTTAGAACATTACGGATTTCAACATTTGTACAAGAAGGATGATGACTCCACACTAAAGCAGCAACACCAGCAACATGAGGAGATGCCATTGAAGTACCACTCATTTTACCGTAGTTGCCAGCTCCAATATTAATACTGGCGCTCATACCAATGTTAGCTAACATGCTTGCACCATCGGTATCAGATACTGTTACACCAGGAATTGAAGTTGCATTTGTATCGCCTAATGTACCACCAAAGCTACCTGCGGCATTATTATAAATAATCGCACCAACACCGCCACTATCTTGACATGCTTTTACTTTATCGTGGAATGAGATATTACCACGTTGAATTAAACAAATACGTCCAGAAGCACCGTTATCAATTGCTTCACCAGTTCCTAAGTTATATAAAGAACCACTTGCTGTACCTTGATTTTCCATTGCATTTGCTGTGTAACCAGTACCAGATACAGATACTTCTACAACAGAACCGCCGCCTTCAGGGTAAGTAGAATAAACATCAACACCTGGGCCTGAAATTTCTACTTGGCTATTTTTCTGTGAGAAATCAGCAAGTAATTTTGCGCTATCAATAGCCGCAACTGACATGACAGAATCATAAGATGCAGGGAAACTTTCAACGTCTGTTGTTTTTGTAACAACACCGTCATTACCAGCAGCGGCAATGAGTAATACACCAGCATCATAAGCTGCTTGAATGCCATTCTTTTCTGAAATACTAGAACCTGTTCCACCTAGACTCATATTAATAACATCAGAACCATTATTTTTACATGCATCAATAGCATTAACTAAGTCAGATGAATATCCCCAACCCGCTTCATTAAATACTTTAATGATATGCATATTTGGGTTCGTACCGATAACACCACGAACACCAATGCCATTATTTAATGCGGCGATTGTACCTGCAACGTGAGTACCATGTGGCCCACCGTGTGCGTACCAATTACCTGTACCACTATCATTAGTACCTGAGATAGTATCACCACGTGTACCCATATCCTCATGAGGTAAGTCTAAACCTGAATCAATAACACAGATTTTTTTACCGCCAGAACTTGCAGATGCCACACTATCGTCAACTTGATCAGCCTGAACCATGCCAATACCGTATGGTACACTTTGAGCCATTAAGCGGCGTGGTAAATCTTCTTCAACATATTCAACATTGCTATCAAAGCTTAAAGCTATGGCATCAGATGCACTTAATTCTGCGGCAATGATATTGATATTTTTATGCTCAGCTTTTATTTTTCCGCCAAGGTTTTGTAATTTGTTTTTTACTGTAGATGCTACTGACATATCATTAGAAGCAAAAGCTGCAAAGTTGTCATCCATTCCAACAGTGCTGTTTTGTTTGTATTTAATAATAAAGCGTTTAGGTAAAGGTGATGATGCAACTGAATTAATCGCATTATCTGTAAGCTGAACACCTTTTGGCGCAGCATATAAAGCAGTCGATACAGCTAACGATAAAGCACTTGCTGTCATCAGTATGGTTTTTGTTGATGTATTTTTCATATTTATTACCCTGGATGTGTCTATTTATAATTGTTGTCTGCCCTTATCGGGAACATCAAGGTAACACTAAAAACACAAATGAAACATTAAATTAACAACTCTTGTGTTAATGAATGTAAACACGTCATTTTTATAAGCTACAACCTAATGTTATTGCACCCTTATTATGTTTTTAGGTTTACTGTTTTGTTTTTCTGAATAATTAAAATGCAACATTGCGGGTAATAGCTTCTCGAAAATGTGTTCTTTATTCGGTATGTTGATTTTTTAAGCTGAGAAATCTATGAATATTATTAAAAATATCAAATATACTTTTTGTATTAATTGATTTATTCAACTAATTTATAAATAGGGAAACAAGGAGTTAGATCCAAATTTAATATTTACAATAGATGTTTCGATATAAATTAAATTAATTTTGGATTTCTTTAGTCACTATTTTTGCAATAACTGAGCATGAGCATGGTTACAGGAGGTATTATGAAAGTTTCATTTTCAGTAAATATTAAGGGTTTCATTATTTTCTACACGACCTCACTTTGTTAATACCATAAAAGTAAAATTGATGATAAATTCGTTAAGGAACCAGACCCTTATAGTGTTTTTAAGTATTATCGTTTTGATAATATTTCAAACTAGTTTATCTAATAATACCCTATCAGATATAAACAATGAAAATGACGCAAAGCGTACAGTAGCCACAGCAAAAGATAGCTTATTAAATGATTTTAATAATCAGATATTTGACTTACAAAAACTCAATTTAAATCAAGATCGCTTTACTGAACATCATCAAGTTGTATTCAATTTGTTTCAGATTATTATATCTTTAGAAGAACTAAACATAACAAAGTTAAATAAAGAATTAGTACTTTGTAGAACACATTTAAACAACTATCAAGTTGCACTTAATAAAATTTCAAATAATCAGCTAGCGGTTAATGACAATCTAACTAATTATAGACTTGTTTTATATCAATCACTTAATGAACTTTCAATGTTTGTAAAGAATCAAGTTTTAAGTATCATGCCTAAAAAAACGGCCTCAAATGAACCTTTAAAAAATAAAATCCAAGATGCAATTCTGGTACAAAACATAATTGCACTTGTATTTATATTATGTGTGCTGATCATTGGCACGTTCATAATGGTGAGAATAATTAAGCCTATAAAGCATATCACTGAAGTTTTTTCTCAATTGATTTTCAAAAAGGATATAAAATATGTGTCAGGTCAATATCGTAGTGATGAAATCGGTACTTTAGCCAAAGCAGCAATCGCATTTCATGAAAAAAATATAGAAACAGATGAATTAGTTTCACAAACGCAGCAACATAATGCTGCTCAGGCAACCTTGAATCGCGCGTTAGTTAAAGAAAAAATAAAAGCAGAAAATGCCTCAAAATCTAAAAGTGACTTTTTAGCAAATATGAGTCATGAAATTAGAACACCAATGAACGGTATTATGGGACTGTTAGACATTGTATTAAGCAGTAAATTAACAACAGAACAAAGAGAAGACTTAAAAAATATATCCTATTCAACACAAGCACTTATGAAAGTAATAAACGATATATTAGATTTTTCCAAAATAGAAGCTGGCAAACTTTTAATCGAAAAAACCCCGTTTAACACAGAACACTTCTTTGAAAACTTTTTATCCAATATCGCAATTAGTGCTGAAAATAAAGGTTTATCAGTAAAGTTTTACTGTTCACCTGATTTACCTGAAGTATTGATTGGCGACCCTTTAAGGATCAGTCAAATATTAAATAATTTATGTACTAATGCAATTAAATTCACCCATCATGGCGAAGTAAATATATCAATACAGTGTGAAGCACAGCCGGATATTAAACAGCTAAAGCTTAATATCAAAATAAAAGATACAGGCATAGGCATAAGCAAAGAACAACAATGCAATATTTTCGATTCATTTACTCAAGCGGATGAATCTACCAGTCGAAAATTTGGTGGTACAGGTTTAGGTTTATCTATCGTCAAGCAGTTAGTTAAACTTATGGATGGAGAGTTATTACTAGAATCTAATTTAGGTGAAGGAAGTACTTTTACTTGTTGTTTTAAGTTAGGTTTCGAGACAAACAAAACAACAAATACACATCTAGATTGTAATAATCTACATTATTTTATTTCTAAACAACAACCATTTATAGCTGATTCATATTTTAAAAAATTAGATATAAAAGTTAATTACCAATCAATTCAAATGATTAAAAGCATATCTGAGGAACAATATAAGTCTACCGTTATTCTAATTGATATTCATACTTTAAAGGATTATCTTAAAATTTATGATGAAGTTAATGTTAAGTTCGCTCACTTAACGATTGTACTGATAATAGATAAAACGATTCGATGTCAATTAAAAGACAATAATTTAAAACTACCAGATAGGAAGCTATTCTCCCCTTTTACTTACAATCATTTTTCACAATTTATTGATAAGATTTCACAACCTACAAATGTCAGTCCTATTTTAAACATTGAGCCTCAACAAGATACTGTTTTACAATTTGATGGTCATATTTTAGTTGTAGAAGACAATATGATAAATCAAATTGTGATTACAAAAGTATTAAAGTCATTTGGATTAACTTATGACATTGCTAATGATGGTCAACAAGGATTGGATAAAATTTTAGAAAAAAATAATTATGATCTGGTGTTAATGGATATTCAAATGCCCGTTATGGATGGATATACAGCAACACAACAATTAAGGGCACTCGGTTTATCTGAACTTATAATTTGTGGATTATCAGCTAATGCGATGAAACAAGACTTTGAAAAAGCCTATGCGGTCGGCATGAATGATTATTTAACCAAACCGATTGATAAAAATGAAATATCATTAGTATTTGAAAAATACTTATGCAAAAGCGAAATAATTAAAGTTAAGTAAAGCAGACAATTACTTAAATCCTTCCTATTATTTAAAGATAAGTCCTATATTAGGCTATATTTTGCTGCTTATAATTAAACTTTTGATTTGTAGACCGAGTCAATTCTGACCCTGAAATACATTTTAGTATACAAGGATAAGTCATCATGAAACGTTCACTTTTAATTTTTTTATTTTTTTTAATTACATCCTGTGGCGGTTCCTCTGGTACTAAAGAACAACCTATAATTGAGCCCATACTTATGGTAGGTAATTTAAATGTCATTGTTTCAGGATTGCCTGAGGGTCAAAGCGCAAATATCACAATTACGGGCCCCAATGGATACACTAAAACACTATCTGATTCTATTGAAATAACAGGGTTAGAAGTAGGCAGTTATTCTGCCACAGTGAACAATGTTATTGTATCTGGTGTTAACTATCAGGGTTTTGATACTAACCTTAATTTATCTGTTTCAAAAAATCTTACTTTAGATTCTACAATTACCTATGGTGCGCTCACTCAAAGCTTGGGGGTGATTTCAGGTTTTGGCAGTGTATTTGTTAACGGCACACGCTTTAATACTGATAACTCAATTATAACAACAGACTTAACAACTACAGGGTCTGATTCTGATCTTGATATTGGCATGAATGTGGCAATTATTGGCTTGATATCAGCTGATGGCACTATGGCAAAAGCCAATAAAGTTGACTATTCCGCAATTGTCAGGGGCCCCGTTGACGAGGTTAACTTATTGACGCGTGAGATCACCGTATTAGGACAAGTTATATTAACAGACGAGTCAACAGAATTTAAAGATACTGATTTTGAATCGTTAGTGCCAGGAGATATTGTTGGTGTGAGCGCAATTTTGAATCCTGATGATGTTTTATTGGCAACGTTAATTAAAAAATTAGATGACACAGATTCAGTTATTATTGTTAGGGGTGAAATATCAGAAATTGATACAGATTTAATGACATTTAAACTCGATAATTTAACGGTTGATTACACTAATGCTGAAGTTGAAGGCGAACTTGCCAATGGTGAAAGTGTAAAAGTGATTTCAGAGCTAGCACCGGATAATAATATCCTTGTTGCGAGTAAAGTCGAAGTTAAAAAAATAAAGTTTGAGCAAGGCTCAATGATAGCATTAGATGGTATTATCACTGAAGTAATTGATATAGATGAATTAATGTTTAAGGTGAATGACCAAATTGTTATTGTGAGTGAAATTACAATATTAGATAATGGTGAGCTATCAGATATTGTTTTACATAAACGTGTGAAAGTATTTGGTCAGCTAAATGAAGATAATGTTTTAACTTTAACTAAAATACGTTTTGATAAACCCGGCATTATTAAAGTAAACGGTCATGTAGATTCAACTGATGGTAATACTGCCATAACTGTTTTAGGTATTAATTTTATAGCTGATAAGCATACGCATTTTATCGACAAGTCGGCTTTAAAAGTTAAGCACTTTGGGTTGTCAGATATTGAAATTAATGACCGTGTTCAAATTAAAGCGTTTCAAAAAGACGCACAATTTATAATACGCCAATTAAAAAGAGTATCTCCAGAGGATGATTTAGTAAAACTTGAAGGTGCTTTAACTAATATCACAGAAACAACATTTGAAGTTCAAGGTATCGTAATTCAAACCAATGCATTTACACAATTTGAATATGGAGATGATGTTTCACAAGCTGAGTTCTTCACTTTAATACAAGATAATGATGAAGTTGAAGTCAAAGGGTTACAGCAAGAAGACAGCAGTATACTTGCGTTAAAAGTTGAATATGAAGAAGACGACCAAGACAGTAATAAAGTTGAATTAAAAGGCACTGTAGATGCTAGCTTTGATACCAGTGAAGAATTTACTGTTAATGGACATTTAATTATAACAAATGCGGCTACAGAATATGAAGGTGGCTCTTCATCTGATTTAGCACCTGGGGTAAAAGTTGAAATAAAAGGCCATCAAAGTGAATCTGGAACAATACTGGCTATCAAAATTGAATTTGATTCAGATGACGATGAGTCTGAAATTGAAGGCGTTATTGATACCTTTACTTCATTTGAAGAGTTTACAATTGGTGAATTCACAATAAATACAAATGCTAATACTGAATTTAAAAATGGTACTAAAGATGATTTGGCTCAGGGGGTTAACGTTGAGGTTAAAGGAAACTTAACAGACTCACATACAATGCTAGCGATAAAAATAGAATTTAAACATGATGAGGAGCATGAGTTTGAAGGTAAAATAGTTGATTCTGAATTTCCTGAAAATATCGAAATTCCTTTTAGTTTTAATTTAGAAAGTAGCAGTTCGGGTACATTAACTATTTCAGTTATTGAAGATACAGAATTTAAAGATGGCAGTATTACAATGCTGGCAAATGGTGTAAATATTGAAGTTGAGGGCCATTTCAATAATGATATGTTAGTTGCACGAAAAATCAAATTTGAAAAAGTTGAATACGAAGGAATAATTACTGATTTTAACTCAGTATCTGACTTCAAAGTTGATGGTCATAGTGTTACTACCAACGAGTTTACTGATTTTAAAGGTGGTAATGTAAACGATCTTGAAAATGGCATCGAAGTTGAGGTAAAAGGATCTTTAAATTCAGAGGGTATTTTAGTTGCTATAAAGTTAGCGTTTGACGATTAAGCTTTCTGAGATTTTGTACAACCTCTTACAACATAGAAGAGATTTATCTCTTCTATGTTAAGGGTATCTATAATTTCTTGAGTATTTTATAAAATGTATCTTTAAACCAAGGCGTAAATTTATTTGCAGTGTTTTTGAGTTCTAATTCGATTTGTTTAATACTTAACCAGTCTGTTGCATGTACTTCTGCTGGATTAGGTCGTATTTGTAATGTTTTCAACTCTTGTTTGCTGAGCTGTTTTACAAATAAATGGTCAAACTCATGTTCAATTAAATCATTAGATAATTTAGCTTTATAACAATGACTATCAACCCAAGTAAGGCTGTTAACGGTAAATCCTAATTCTTCATTGAGTCGGTTAATTGCTGATTGTTTTAAGTTTTCTCCTGATTGTGGATGCGAACAACAGGTATTACTCCATAATCCCGCACAGTGATACTTAGTTAACGCACGTTGTTGTAATAATATTTGTTTTACACCATTAATTTCACGTACAACAAAAATAGAAAATGCACGGTGCAATAAGCCTTTTTCATGGGCTTGTATCTTGTCTGCAGTGCCTAATTCAGTATCATTAACATCTACCAATACAACTCTATTACGTTCCATACACATACCCAAAAATAATCGCGATATATTATATACCTAGCTATGGTGTGATGCGAGTCTATAACTTACATCTACACTATCTTACATATATTAAGTTTAGTGCACTTAAATATCGGGTCGTAAAATTATTCGCAATTAAATGAAATTATTGTTATTTTGTTTATTAACTTAAACTAGAGTAATAACTCTATGGTTGATTATTTAAAATGAAACATGACATCATAAACTTTGTACATGCTAATGGCTTCCCTGCTAAAAGCTACAATACATTTTTAGATTTATTTGTAGATGACTTCAAAGTCATCGCATTAGATAAGTATGGGCATAATCCTTTATATTCTATTACCCATAATTGGCAATATCTTGTTGATGAGTTAATCGCGTTTGTGATCACACAAAACAAAGCACTTAATCGAGAGAATGAAAAAGTAATTAATATTGGGCATTCGTTTGGAGGTGTGATCTCGTTTATGGCTGCATGTCAAAGGCCAGATCTATTTAAAGGGGTTATTATGCTAGACCCACCGGCTTTTACAGGCACAACCGCTTTTATGATGAAATTACTTAAAGGCACTAAGTTATTCGATAAAATATCCCCTGCAGGCAAAGCAAATATAAGGCGCAAGCAATGGCCATTAAATGCCAATATGGTAGATCAGTTTAAACACAAATCATTATTTAAAAACTTTGATCCTCGTTGCTTATCTGACTATGCAAACCATGGCTTTATTAACCGAAATCAAAAACAAGAGCTTTTATTTTCAGCTTCAGTCGAAACAGAAGTTTTTAGAACCCTGCCTGTTAATCTTGGTAGCTTTAAAAATAAGCTGAACATACCTGCCACATTAATTTATGCTCAAAATGGCGTATGTAGTAGCAAAGCTGTAAAACGCTTTGCCAAAAAAAATGATATTAATACAATTGCATTAGCAAATACGGGTCATATGTTTCCATTAGAGCAGCCAGAACAAACCGCTGCACTTATTAAAGAAATCATTAAGACATTTTAAATGCGTTAATTTTAATTCTTTGCAAAAAATGCATCTAACTTTTGTGCACTTTTACGAGAATACCGCTGAAATTTACGTAACCATGCTTTTGCTATTGGATATTCTTTACTTAACAAAACGAGGGCTAATGGAATAACGATAATTGCAGGGCCTGGTAATATAATAAATAAAAGGCCGATTAAAAGTAAAAATCCCCCTACTAATGTAATGGCTACTTTTTTTATTTGTTTCATAGATTAGTCCTTTATAAATAACGATTGTATTGTTTATTCATAAAAGCAAACTCCATTCCATAATTTAATGATACTAAAATCAATGCATTATAAAATTTGTGACTTTATAAGTTGCGGGTTTTGACCAAATATTAGTGTTTTAATTATTTTATTAACTATGTGTTAGTGGTAAGTGCAATATAAACTCGGTTCCCTTCCCTAACGTAGAACTCACCGTTATGTGTCCATTATGCTCCTCTAATATTGAGCTGACGATATGTAAACCTAACCCAGTTCCTTTACCAACTGGTTTTGTAGTAAAAAATGGGTCAAATAACTTTTTCATATTTTCTGAAGAAATACCATGGCCATTATCCTTAATACTAATATTGACCTCAGAATCAACAAGTTTACTAGTGATCCATACCTTACCTGAGCTCTGTATTGCATGAGATGCATTTACTAATAGATTAATAAAGACTTGTTGCAACTTTTGTGGGTATCCAAAAATGACAGAAGACGCTTCAAGATGTGTAATGAGTTCTACTTTATATTTTAATTCATTGGCAACTAATACTAAGCTCTTGTTTATTAGCTCATCAATATTAACGGGTTCCATTTTTTCATTGTCTTGATGAGCATAGTTTCCTAAGTCTTTGATTATTTGAGATACTCTTCCGGTTCCGTCTTGGCATGATTTTATAACAGCTTCAATATCATTAAAAATATAATCTAGATCTTGCTCTTGATAATAAGTTTCAATTTCAGTGAATGGTTTATTTTCAATGACAAGTTTTTTAAAAGCCATAATAACTTCATAATACTCGGTTAATATCTCGATGTTACTTTGTATATAACCAATAGGATTGTTAATTTCATGGGCGATACCAGCAGCTAACTGACCTATGGATGCCATTTTCTCAGCATGTAATAATTGCTGATTTAATTGTGATAAAGCCAGTTGATCGTGTTTTCTGTCATTAATATCACTTATTGCAATTAAATAATGATTTTCACCAAAAATTGAAACTAAACATCCTGAATATTCGATATAAGGTTTTTTTATATCTGAAGATAAAATACCTTCTTGCATTGTTTTAGTGGCGCTGTTTTTATCAAAGTTACCATTTACCATAGCTAAGATAGGTAAAAATTCACCTATTTTTTTATTCAAAATATCCTTATCATCAGCTTCAAATAATCTATTAACTGCTTTGTTGGTTTCTTTAATTACCCCAGTTTCATTTACTAATATAATTGAAGTAGGCACTGAATTCATTATGCTCGAAATACGTTTATTAGCCTCATCTGCATTCTTTCTTTGTAATTCTGCTTTGGTAATTTCTAATTTAATATGTTGCGTTAAATTTTGAATTGTTTCTGATAACTCAATGACTTCTTGAGGACCATGATGTTGTACAAATTCAATGTCTTCTTCAGTATCTAATTGTTTATTAGCAATATGAGTAATATTCTCTAACGGCTTTACAATATTTTTACTGATCCAGCGAGTACCAAATATGATCATTAATAAGTAAATAGCAATTAAAGCTGATACCCATGCTTGCAACTTGTGTATCGCATTTTTATGTTTATTTGTAAATTTAAACTCTTGAGCTATATAATTTTTTTCTAATTTTTCGATTAGGCCAATAGTATCTGTTGTAATCGCATCAGAACTTTCTATTGCTAAATGCCACTTTTTATCTTTAGGGTTATTTAATGTAAGTAATGAGGCGATGATTTTATCGTTACTTTGAATCATCAAAATTAATTGATTTAATTCTTTAGATTGGTTTTGTGGTATGACTAACAAAGCATTTAACTCTTTAAGTAAGATATCTGTTTGTTGCTGTATGCCTTGCGCTAAATAAGTCTGTTTTCCAGAAAAAAATAAATCTTGGGTTGTTAGCCATATTTGAAACATAGTCGAAAAATGCTGGAAAGACTTTAGCGAAATACTTGATTGATAATGTATACGAGATTGATATTCAACATTTTGGTATTTACTCCAAATAAAACCAAATATACAACTGCCGATCAACAAAGTTGAAACAGCGATAATTTGGTTATAATGTGATATTTTCATTGATTTTTATTCTTCTATTTTAATGTGTTTTCTAGTTCTTCCTTCCATACCAATTGCGTCAATAATAATGTTTTTAATGCACATCTTAAAACAACATTGGCAAGCTCTGGCGCATTAGGGGCTAAAGCGAGTAATTTTTTATTGGCTGTAACACCATCTTTATTTAAATACTCCTTTAATTGCGCTAAATTCTTACCTATAAACATATTCTTAAATGACTGATTGTCAATAAATTTCTTTTTAGGACTTCTGCAACGCTGAAACGCAAAATCTTTTATACGATAGTCTTCATCTATTGCCCAAATGATTTCAACTAATCCCCATTTACTTTGCTCAGACCTTACATGTACATATCCTAGCCTTGTTTGTTGTTGTAATACAACATAAAGCGTATGTTTACCTAACTCACCAAAATGCAGGTCATTATTAGGTAAAGCAACTTTAACTTGTTGTCTCACGCCTTCATTGATTTCTTTAACGATTGAAAGTTGGTTTGATTTTGCTGGATATAATAGTTTTATTTGTGCAACAGGATCTCTCAAAGCACAATAAGCATCAGCAAATACATTTGGGGTAAAAATTAATACTAAAAATATAATTATATATTTCATATTAATACCTATATCTTATTTGTGCTCTGAATAAACTACTTTTACCATCATTTACCTGTACCAGCTGTTTTTTGTACTCAATACTTGCTTCTAGCTGTGTATTTAGCTGATAGCTAAATCCAATTAATGCAAGGCTTTGCGCTTCTTCATAGCTGTCCCTATCTTTATAAATAAATTGTCCGTATATCTTTTTTGAATCATCAATCGACTGTTTGTTAAGCTCTATTAAAGCATAACGTTGGTCATCATCGTTTAATTGACCTTGTGCAAGTTCTGCTTTTATACCCCAAGATTCATAATAGTATTGTAAATCAAATGACACTCTTTGACGGTCATTGTTATCAAGCTCACCAAAGTAAAAAGACAAGCCAAATATATAATCTTGATGACTTAACGTACTAAAGCGACCAGTATATAAATACGAACCATTAACAGATTTAGGATCATCTTTGCCACCTAAGGTATAACTTACTTTATATTCAAACTTTTCATGTACTTTATTTAATAATATTCCCCAATCCAATTTTGTTCCTAGGTTTGAGCCATGCCCATAATCAAGTAATCGCCCATTAGTATCATTACTATCCTCTAATCCAAAAGGCATTGTAAAATGACCAAGGCGAATATTAGGTATTAAATAATGTGAAGGTGTGAAATTTATATGCGTTTCTCTCACAATAATTTTACCATCATCGGGAGAATCAAACATAAAGGGGTAAGGGTTTTGATTGGAAAGCTTTGTATAATAAAACTGCATCACACTATAACCAAAATCCCCTTTTTGATCTGAGAAAACTTTATGGGTATCTAACCCCAAGAAGTAGATTTGACTAGATTTATTTGGTTCAGAATAATCGTTGTAACGTGCACTTGCATCCATTGACCAACGAAAGTTGTCACTGATATCTGCTAAAGCCAAACTAGGTATGATAATAAATATATATAAAGTGGTTTTTGCTCTCAAATAGACCTCCAAATTAATCAATATAATTAAGACGTGCTAGCTAGTAAGTACTTTCTCTTTAAGTAAGTATAAGTTAATTTGAATTTTTTACTAAAATAGGGCTAAAAATAAATACATCACCATTAAATTTGGACGTATGCCTGAATAATCATCATGAATCGAAAAGCCAATTTAAGCATAATCATGTGGCTAGGAGCGGATTACTTAACTAAACTTTGAGATATGTTTTTCTATTAGATTAATATACCCATGAAGATAGCAAATAAGATCATCGTTGCATCAGTTGTTTTGTCTGCAATTGGTATAATTACCGCAGGCTCTCTTGTGGGTTGGCAAGCATCTTCGATCGCGTCAAAAGCGCTTGAAAAACGTGCTTTTGAGCAACTTATTGCAATTAGAGAAATCCAAAAAACACAAATAGAAGAATACTTCATTACTATACGACATGAAATAGTTAGCTTATCGAGTGATTTAATGGTCAGTGATATGATGCATAAATTGTCTCAACCATTTTTTAATTTCAACCAAGAAAGTACACTAGAAGAAAATGGACAGCTCAAACAATATTATTCAGCGCAATTTGATACACAATACAAAGCAAACAACCCCAACTCGAGTGAAAGTTCAACTAAGGAGTTAGATAAACTAAATCAAAACACACAATCAATTCAACATGCTTACATAAGTGGCAATAAACATGAGTTAGGGAGTAAAAATAAGCTTAACTACTCAGATGACAATACACAATATAGTAAGATCCATAAAAAATATCATCCTCATTTAAATGAATATTTAGAGGCGTTTGGTTTCTACGATATATTTTTAGTTGAACCCAAAACAGGTTACGTTATTTATAGTGTTTTTAAAGAGTTAGATTTTGCGACCTCCCTATTAGACGGCCCTTATAAAAATTCAGGTCTTGCTAAAGCCTTTAATAAAGCCAATCAAAGTACAGATTCTCATGCTAGCTTTTTAATTGACTTTGAACCTTATTATCCCTCTTATCATGCCGCAGCTGCATTTATGTCATCCCCTATTTTCTCTGACGAAGGTGAAAAACTCGGTATTCTAATTTTTCAAATGCCTATAGATAAAATAAATTCATTAATGACTTATGGTAAACAGTGGAAAAAAGTAGGCCTAGGAGAATCTGGCGAAACCTACCTTATTGGCGATGACTATTTATTACGCAGTCAAAGTCGCTTTCTTTATGATGATGCACAAAGCTATAAACAAGCGCTTATAAATTCAGGAATGGATAATTCAATTATAGAAAAAATTGTTGCCAGTGGCTCTGCTATCGGTCTTCAACCCGTAAAAAGTGAAGGAGCTGTCTCTGGTATCGCAGGGGAAACAGGTATAAAAACAATAAAGGATTATAGAGGCGTTGACGTACTTTCTGCTTATGGCCCCCTTAATATTGATGGTGTTAATTGGGCTGTTTTAAGTGAAATTGATGTATCAGAAGCGATGAAAGACAAAGATGAAATGCTCAATAGTATTTGGTTTATCATGAGTGGCATTATGTTGGTACTTATTCCTTTAACTTTACTTGCTGGGTTTAAAGTTGGCAAAGGTATCTCAAACCCAATAAATAAATTTATAGATCAAGTTAACCATATATCAAAAGACAAAGATTTGACTGCACGGGTTGATTATAAAGGAAATGATGAATTATTTTCTCTCGCTAACTCATTCAATCACCTCTTAAATGAACTACAAGAGATTCTACATTGTGTTGAAAACTTATCAAAAACGCTTCTTGAGTCTACAGAAAAAATGCTAATTAATATGGATGAAACAACCAATCAAACATTACATCAATCAGATAATGCAGATAGTGTTGCTGTCGCGACAAATCAATTACTTGCAACCATACAAGAAGTTGCACGTAATGCAACAACAGCTGCAGACACTGTAAAAGAGACCGATGATAAATGTAGTGAAAGCACACAATCAGCTCAAAAATTAGAATCTGATATGAATAATCTAAATTCACAAATGGATAATGCATCAGACTCAATAGAAAAATTAGCGATAGAGAGCGAATCTATCGGATCTGTTCTTGATGTGATCCAATCAATCGCGGAGCAAACAAACCTGCTAGCTTTAAATGCTGCTATTGAAGCCGCTCGTGCTGGTGAGCAAGGTCGCGGTTTTGCTGTTGTAGCTGATGAAGTAAGAACTTTAGCGAGTAGAACACAGAAATCAACAGAAGATATTCGTTCAAAAATAAACTCATTACAACAGGAAACGCAAACAACCGTTAAGATGGTGACATCTTCAAGTAAAATGGCAAATGCCAGTATTGATGCCTGCGAAGATAATAAAAAGTTAATGGCTGATGTGGTTGATTTAGTGCAACAATTAAATGATATGAATTTACAAATTGCAACTGCTTCTGAGCAACAAAGCGCAGTTGTAGATGACATTAATAAAAATGTGACTGAGATTGCTGATACTTCACATAATATTTCTGATAAAGCAGATGTCAGTAAAGATGATGTAAAACGATTAAGTGTATTGGTGAGTAATTTAGAGACCAAAATGAAGGAATTCAGATTATAAACTTAACCGCTGAAATTAAAAATAGGTGCTAGGCACCTATTTTTGTACATTATAAATATTTAGTAATATAAATTAATGATCTTTTTTACGGCTTTAGAAATTAACTTCATGGGTATAAGAGATTGAAATACTGTATTCATCATCTACTTCATCTTCATCAACAGCACTGACCATAAAACTAAAACCTGCTTTACTGAGGCTCATATTGTAATCAAGATAATCAGTTCCTGAGTTAAAATCATAACTACCTAAATGCATACCAAATTCAACATCTTTAAATACTTCAAAGGCAAGGTTTAATTCAAAATAAGTATCATCACCAAAATCAGAATCCCAATCACTATGGGCAGTAGTTGATACCCCTAAAGATAAAAAATTCCATGATGCAGATGCCATGACTTCAGAAAAATTTAAATCATCGCCATCATGATAGCCATAATATATATAACCAACATCATATGAGAAATTCCCCATCTGACTTGCAAAGCCAGTGTAAAAGTCTGTTTCAGTTGTAGCATCAGAACCAAAGTCTATATTAGAAGCCCAAGTCCCAGCATAAAAACCTGAATTATGTGTAAAGTCTATGCCTCCTGATACAGCAGGTTTTTTATCACTTTGGGTTACACCGCGCCACAAATAATTATTAGTAACACCGACATTAGCAGTGATCCCTTCATCTGCTTGTACTTGAAACCCTGAAAAAACAAACAATATACTTATAGTTGAACTAAAGCTTTTATAATATTTCATTTATCTTCCTTTATTATTGAAATATCTATGTAGCAAACTCAAATGCCTGGTACATAGTATTCA
>Ga0209395_1002223_pt1 | contig 25916 bp, 20 predicted proteins | sample GOMGulsemesocosm_3_FD_184635 | JGI IMG/M metagenome (GOLD analysis project Ga0209395, IMG submission 184635) | Methane-oxidizing microbial communities from mesocosms in the Gulf of Mexico - GOM9D Gulf of Mexico (SPAdes) (version 2) | ecosystem: Environmental > Aquatic > Marine > Cold seeps... | reverse complement strand
TACGCAAGCTATTTAGCGCTTAAATTTAAACATTGGAATTTGATTACTATTATGAGCAGCAATACACTCAATCAAACAAACAAGTCGCAGCCGTCACAGCAAGTAATAAAAAGCAGTGATGCGAACGAAATCGATTTAGGCAAGTTATTCGGCACATTACTGGACGCGCGATGGAATATTATCGCTGTTACCTTTATTTTTGCTGTATTTGGTGTTGGCTATGCGTTATTAGCAACGCCAGTATATAAAGCCGATGCATTAATCCAAGTGGAACAAAAAAGCGGTGGTATGTCTGCCCTTGTGGGTGACATGGGGGATATGTTTTCGAGTGAGTCTTCTGCAACGACCGAAGTTGAGATCATTAAATCACGTATGATCTTAAGAAAAACCGTTGAAAAACTCAATTTAACCACGCTTGCAGCACCTAAATACCTGCCTTATATAGGTAAAGGATTGGCACGCATGAGCGGGCAACAAAACGGCATTACGATCAGTCGTTTTGACATTCCACGTTATGCAGCGCCTGCATTTAGTTTGATTATTGATGATGCCAGTAAAGGTAGTTATTCATTGTATGATGGTGATGAACGTAAGGTATTATCCGGTGTTGTAGGTGAATTAGCGCAAAACAATGATTATCGTTTGTTTGTGCAAGCGTTAGTGGGGAACAATGCTGATGAGTTCACAATTACTAAACAATCGCAACTTGATGCTATTCAATGGTTACAACAGAATTTGTCGGTGAGTGAACGTGGTAAACAAACTGGTATTTTACAGTTAACATTCAGTGGAGAGGACAAAGTCCTAATCGAAGATATCCTGAATGATGTAAGTCAAAATTATTTCTTACAAAATGTACAACGTAATTCTGCAGAAGCAGAAAAAAGCTTGGCGTTTTTACAAGGTCACCTACCAAAGATTAAAACAGAGTTAACTGCGGCTGAAGATACCCTAAACCGTTTTCGACAAAACAATGAATCTATTGATTTAGGCTTAGAAGCTGCGTCTACGTTAAAAGTAATGGTGGCGTTAGAATCACAGTTAAATGAGTTAACTTTTAAAGAAAGTGAAATTAGGCAACGTTTCACCAAAGATCACCCAGCTTATAAATCGCTTTTAGATAAACGCAATGTATTGTTAGCTAAACAACATAAGTTGAATGCACAAGTTCAAAAATTACCAAAAACCCAGCGCGACGTATTACGCATGAAGCGTGATGTTGAAGTTAACCAGCAGATTTATATTCAGTTGTTAAACAAGGTGCAAGAGCTGAATATTTTGAAAGCCGGTACGGTCGGTAATGTACGTATTCTTGATACCGCCCAAGCTTATAGCAAAGCCGTTAAACCGAAAAAGTCACTGATTGTGGTATTAGTAACCTTATTAGGAGGCATGCTAGCGGTGGCTGCTGTGCTTGTTCGCGCAGCGCTGCATAAAGGGGTTGAAAACCCGGATGAAGTTGAAGCGTTGGGCTTACCGGTTTATGCCAGTATCCCAATGTCAGATTGGCAAGCTGAAATGGATATTAAGCTTAAACATAACAAGCGTAAAAATAATTTTGAATTACATGAAACCTTGTTAGCAGAATCGAACCCTGCCGATTTATCCATTGAAGCATTACGTGGCCTGCGTACCAGTATGCATTTTGCCATGATGGAAGCGAAGAATAACGTAGTGATGATATCGGGTCCTGCACCTGGCATTGGTAAGTCATTTGTATCCGCTAACTTTGCTGCTGTAATTGCGAAAACTGGCCAGAAAGTATTGTTAGTTGATGGCGATATGCGTAAGGGTTATTTACAACGTCATTTCAACCTAGAATGGGATCGCGGCTTATCAGAAATGCTGTCGGGTAAATTAGAAAGCAAAGACGTCATTAAATCATCGAGTATTGAAAACCTCGATATTATTACCCGTGGTCAAATACCCCCGAACCCTTCTGAATTGTTAATGCACCCACGCTTTGCTGACTTTATTGAATGGGCATCGAGTGAATATGACTTAGTGCTGATTGATACACCACCGGTACTTGCGGTAACAGACCCAAGCATTGTAGGTGCATTAGCAGGCACAACCTTAATGGTTGGTCGTTTTGGTCAGAATACCGTGAAAGAAATTGAAGTTGCACGTCATCGTTTTGAAATGGCGGGGATTGAAGTGAAAGGCTTTATTCTGAATGCGGTAGAGAAGAAGGCAAGTGCGTCTTATGGATATGGTTATTATAACTATAGCTATGAGAGTGATAAATAATTTAAGCGTTTGTTAATATGTGTATTCGATATAAATGCCATGCTGGCTTTACGATAAATAAAATTTAAGTTTAAAATCAGGAAAACGTTATGACGTTGTTATTAGAGAAAATAAAAATTGGTATTATTGGACTTGGTTATGTTGGTCTTCCATTAGCTGCCGAGTTTGGTAAAAAGTTTAATACTGTTGGTTTTGATATTAACGTAAAGCGTATTGGCGAATTACAAGCAGGTCATGATGCAACACTTGAATGTTCGCGAGAAGAACTTCTCGAATCAATAAAATTAACATACACAGCGAATGTTGAAGAGTTGAAAGCGTGTAATGTTTATATCGTGACGGTACCAACTCCGATTAATGAACATAAACAGCCGGATTTAACGCCTTTAGTTAAAGCTTCTGAAATGTTAGGTAAAGTGATATCTAAAGATGATATCGTTATTTATGAATCAACCGTTTATCCTGGAGCGACAGAAGAAGTATGCATTCCTGTATTGGAACGTGTCTCTGAAATGGTATTTAACCAAGATTTTTATGCGGGCTATAGTCCTGAACGTATCAACCCAGGTGATAAAGAGCACCGAGTCACAACAATTATGAAAGTGACGTCAGGTTCTACACCTGAAATTGCTGAATTTGTTGATTCTCTTTATCGTGCAATTATTGTTGCTGGAACACATAAAGCGTCTTCGATTAAAGTCGCTGAAGCTGCAAAGGTAATTGAAAATACCCAGCGTGATTTGAATATCGCATTGATCAATGAATTAGCGATTATATTTAATAAGCTTGATATCGATACTGAAGAAGTACTGAAAGCTGCTGGAACTAAATGGAATTTTTTACCATTCCGTCCAGGTTTAGTCGGTGGTCATTGTATCGGTGTTGATCCGTACTACTTGACGCATAAAGCTGAAACTATTGGTTATCACCCTGAAGTTATATTAGCGGGTCGCCGTATTAATGATGGTATGAGTCGTTATGTGGCATCACAGCTCGTTAAGTCAATGTTGAAAAAACGTATTCACGTTGAAGGCTCTACAGTGCTAATTATGGGCTTAACCTTTAAAGAGAACTGTCCTGATCTACGCAATACTAAAGTAGTGGATATTATTACGGAGTTAAAAGAATACAATATTAAAGTTGATATTTATGATCCATGGGTAAGCAAAGAAGCTGCGAAAAAAGAGTACGGTTTTGATGTACTAACACAAAAACCTGTTAGTCAGTATGATGGTATTATAATGGCTGTCGCACACGACGAATTTAAGTCCATGTCAACAACAGAGTTAAAAGCATTAGGTAAGCCTGAATCAATCATTTATGACTTGAAATATATTCTCGATACTGCTGTTGCAGATATTCGCCTTTAATATAAAAATCAGATATTCGCCTTTAATATAAAAATCAGATATTCCAAGCAGTGAGTTGATTCTTACTGTATCTAGAGTGACTGTTTTAGGAATAAATATGACTAAATACGAACAAGTTCAACAAGAATTACTTACCATATCAAAAGTTTGGTTAGTCACAGGAATTGCGGGGTTTATTGGCTCTAACCTACTTGAAAAGTTGTTGAAACTTAATCAAAAAGTTGTGGGGTTAGATAACTTTTCTACCGGATATCAACATAATTTAGATGAAGTGAAAGATTTAGTTACACCGGAACAATGGAAAAACTTTAATTTCATTGAAGGTGATATTCGTAATTATGTAGATTGTGAGCAAGCTGTTTCGGGTGTAGATTATGTATTACATCAGGCGGCTTTAGGCTCCGTACCACGTTCAATTTCAGACCCCCTAACGACAAATGCTGCGAATATTACTGGCTTCATCAATATGTTGCAAGCTGCAAAAGAAGCACAGGTAAAGAGCTTCTCCTATGCAGCGAGTAGTTCCACTTATGGTGACCATCCTGCTTTACCAAAGATTGAAGAAAACATTGGTAATCCACTTTCACCTTATGCTGTGACTAAATATGTTAATGAACTTTATGCTGGCGTTTATGCTCGTACCTATGGTTTTAAAACTATTGGGCTGCGTTATTTCAATGTATTTGGTCAACGCCAGGATCCAAATGGTGCTTATGCTGCGGTGATTCCTAAATGGACCTCAGCCATGATCACCGGTGAAGATGTATTTATTAATGGTGATGGCGAAACAAGTAGAGATTTTTGTTTTATTGAGAATACAGTGCAAATGAACATTTTAGCTGCTATAGCATCTGATGATACTAAAGATCAAGTTTATAATGTAGCGGTAGGTGATAGAACGACTTTGAACGATCTGATTAATGCAATACAGCAGTCGCTAAATAAAAATGGATTACAAGTAAATATATCGCCTGTCTATCGAGAATTTCGTGCTGGTGATGTTCGTCATTCTCAAGCTGATATAACTAAAGCAAAAGATGCTTTGGGTTATTTACCTGAATATTCTATTCTTGACGGTGTGGATAAAGCTATGCCTTGGTATATTAATTATTTAGGCCGTAAAGCATGATAATATTAATTACAGGCGGCGCTGGCTTTATTGGTTCAGCTGTAATTCGCCACATAATCAATAATACTAATGACTCTGTTGTCAATGTTGATAAACTTACTTACGCAGGTAATCTCGAATCATTGCTTACTGTTGCACAAAGTGAGCGTTATAATTTTGAACAAGTTGATATTTGTGTTCGTACCGAATTGGATCGTGTATTCAAGCATTACCAGCCAGATGCAGTGATGCATTTAGCGGCTGAAAGCCATGTTGATCGTTCAATCGATGGACCAGCAGCGTTTATCGAGACTAATATTGTCGGAACATATACCTTGCTTGAGGCTACTCGCCAATATTGGAGTGGACTTAATCAAGATAAAAAGGAACGTTTCCGCTTTCACCACATCTCTACCGATGAGGTTTATGGCGATTTAGAAGGTACTACTGATCTATTTACAGAAACGACTTCGTATGAACCCAGTAGCCCATATTCAGCCTCGAAAGCATCAAGTGACCACTTGGTTAGATCTTGGTTACGTACTTATGGCTTACCTACAATTGTCACCAATTGTTCTAATAATTATGGCCCTTACCACTTTCCAGAAAAATTAATTCCTCTTGTTATTTTGAATGCCCTTGAAGGTAAGCTTTTACCTATTTATGGTAAAGGAAATCAAATTCGTGACTGGCTTTATGTCGAAGATCATGCAAGCGCTTTATATAAAGTTGTAACTGAAGGGACTGTGGGTGAAACCTATAATATAGGTGGTCACAATGAAAAGCAGAATATTGAAGTGGTTGAGACTATTTGTGAATTGTTAAATGAATTAATACCGCAAGATAAAAATTATAAAGATCAAATTACTTTTGTTAAAGATAGACCTGGGCATGATATGCGCTATGCCATTGATGCGAGTAAAATTGAACGTGAGCTTGGGTGGATACCTAAGGAAACATTCGAAACAGGGCTGAGGAAAACAGTTAAGTGGTATTTGAGAAATGATGATTGGTGTAAACGAGTGCTGGATGGCTCTTATCAACGTGAACGTTTAGGAGTTTAAGTCACATGAAAGGTATCGTATTAGCGGGCGGTTCAGGTTCACGTCTTTATCCAATTACTAAAGGCGTGTCAAAACAGTTATTACCTGTTTACGATAAGCCGATGATCTACTATCCGTTATCTGTGCTTATGTTAGCTGGAATTAAAGATATTTTAATTATTACAACGCCAGATGATCAGGCAAGTTTTATACGGTTGTTGGGTGATGGTAGTGATTTTGGTATTAATTTAAGCTACGAAATTCAATCTAGTCCAGATGGTTTAGCGCAGGCATTTATTATCGGTGAAGAGTTTATTGGTGATGACTCAGTATGTTTGGTACTAGGTGATAACCTATTCTGGGGGCAGGGTTTTTCACCTATGCTGCAAAGTGCTGCAAAAAAAATAACGGGAGCTACGGTTTTCGGCTATCAAGTTCAAGATCCAGAACGATTTGGCGTTGTTGAATTCGATAAAAACATGAAGGTTCTTTCACTGGAAGAAAAACCAAAGAAACCAAAATCGAACTTTGCTGTTACAGGACTTTATTTTTATGATAATGCTGTAATTGACATTGCAAAAAATGTTACGCCTTCTGAACGTGGTGAATTAGAGATCACTAGCATTAACCAAGCTTATTTAGAACAAGAATCACTAAGCGTTGAGTTACTCGGACGAGGATTTGCTTGGCTAGACACAGGTACCTATGAATCATTGTTAGATTCAGCTATGTTTGTAGAAACGATTGAACGCAGACAAGGTTATAAAATTGCTTGTTTAGAAGAAATTGCATTTAATCATGGTTGGCTAAGTGTTGAAGAAATTAAAGAGTTAGCTAAGCCAATGACGAAAAATAGTTACGGAAGATATTTACTTACTATGGTGGGTTCATAATGGGCATTAATTTAAATAAACCCCTAGCTCCTGATATTAATCGATTAACTGAATACTTAGATCAAGTAAACACTAGCGGTTGGTACACTAATTTTGGACCTTTACATCAAAAATTAACAGCGCACTTAGAAGAGTACCTTGGGGTTGAAAATTTATTATTAGTGTCCAACGGCACACTTGCGTTGCAAGTTGCTTACAAAGTACTTGGCGTTACTAATGCATTGACAACGCCGTTTAGCTTTGTTGCTACAACTAGTTCATTATTATGGCAAGGTATAGAGGCATCATTTTGCGATATAGATAAAAATAGCTACAATTTATGCCCTAATGAGACTTCAAATGCTTTAGTCAAAGATCCTGATATTAACGGTATTGTGGCTACACATGTTTTTGGTAATCCTTGTGATGTTGACGCTTTTACCAAAATAGCAGCAGAACATAATGTGAAAGTAATTTATGATGCCGCGCATGCTTTTGGTGTCAAGGTCGGTAATGAGTCCGTTCTCAATTTTGGTGATGCTAGTATACTCAGTTTTCATGCGACTAAGATATTTCATACTGTTGAAGGTGGTGCCATTGTTTTCAAGCATAAGGCTGATTTAGAACGAGCTAAACTGTTAATTAATTTTGGTATAGGTGAGAACGGAGCTATTACCGAAGTCGGAATTAATGCCAAGCTTAATGAGTATCAATGTGCTGTTGGTTTGACAATTTTAGAAAAAATTGACAGTGTAATTAAACACCGTGTAAATTTATTTGATACTTATGAGAAGGAGCTCTGTAATATAGTCGAAATACCTAAATGGCATGAAGAGTCTAGCTATAATGGTGCTTATATACCAATAAAATTAGAGAGTGTTAATCAGCGTATAGAGATTGAAACTTTATTCAAAGCACATAATATTCAATGTCGCCAATATTTCTCTCCATCATTGGATGCCGTCTTTCATGAGCAAAAAATATTTTCTAATAAACATAGTCACGTAATTACACAAACTATTTTATGTTTACCATTGCACTTTTATCTTACGGTTGAAGATGTTTTATATGTATCTGAGTTAATAAAAAAGGCATTACAATGAAAAGGGTGTTAGTTATCTCTGATAATTTAGAACTTGTATCCCACTTTAAAAATGTCTCTAAAGATATATCAAGTGGTATAGCAAACTTTGAATATTGTTATAGTATTATAAATAAGTCACCCCATAAATTGAAAAATATAGGTATGGGTGTGATTGACATGAGAGATATGGACTGTGTTAAAAATATAATTGAAAATTATGATTTAGTTATATCTGCACATTGTAAACAAATATTCCCATCTAATTTAGTTAATAACATCAGGTGTATTAATATTCACCCTGGTTATAATCCTTATAATCGAGGTTGGTATCCTCAAGTATTTTCAATTATTAATAAAAAGCCAATTGGATGTACGATACATGAAATGGATGAAAAAATTGATCATGGCTCAATTATTTATCAAAGACGAGTTAATTTAGAGAAAGAAGATACCAGTTTAGATATTTATCTGAAAGTGCAAGAAGCTGAAAAAAAACTAATTACTGAAAAATTATTATATTTGATAAATGATGACTACCAGACTAAAGAAACTTCATTTGAAGGTAACTACAATGGAATTAAAGATTTTAAAGATATTTGCAAATTAGATCTAAATAAGGTAGGAACTTTAGCTGAACATATAGACCTTTTGAGGGCTCTCTCTCACGGAAGCTTTTATAATGGATATTTTGAAGATAAAGGTAATCGAATTTATGTTAGATTAGAATTAAAAAGTAGTGACCATGATTAAAATATTGCACTGTGCTACAGATGATAAATTTGTTGATATGGCTTTACAAAGTTTTAAAAGACAGAGTAATGTAGTAAATCATTTAGCTGTTTTTTCAGTTAGTGAAGTTAAATATGTGAAAAGTATAGTTGATTTTTCATTATCTAAATGGGCTATTTTTAAAGCTAGCACTACTAAATTATTTAATGAATATGATCTAGTTGTTTTTCACTCGCTTAATCCTGTTTGGTTTAGAATTATTAATAAATTAGACATGAATTCTAAAATTATATGGATTGGGTGGGGGTATGATTATTATAATTATATTACAGGTAAAAAAATGCTGTATCTCCCTGCTACAGCTGATTTAAATAATGAAATTGCAATAAACAACATAAAAACAGAATTGTTGGTGTTGTTTAAAAAAATTTTCTATGGTTCATATTTAAAAAAAAACATATTAAATAAAATTAAAGTTTTTTCACCAGTACTTGCTTCTGAATACTTTCTTATGGCAAAGAATATGAAAGAAATATCAACAATGACTTATTCACCATGGAATTATGGGAATTTAGAAGACAATTATATTAAAGATCTTAATGAATTTAAGGTTACAGGGGGAAATATATTAGTGGGAAACAGTGCAACAGCGTCCAATAATCATCTTGATCTTATCCCTATTTTAAAAAAATCAAAAATTAATCATGAAAGAAAAATAATATTACCATTAAGTTACGGATGTTCAAATTATGCTAATAATATAGTTCACAGATTTAGTCTCCACCCCGAGTTGAATTGTCATTTTTTATTGAATTTTATGAGCCTAGACCAATATATTAAAACTATCGATAGCTGCGGCTTTGTTATTATGAACCATGTAAGACAGCAAGCTGTTTCAAATATTATTATGATGCTATATTTTGGTGCTAAAGTATTCCTTAGAGAGTCTAATCCCGTTTATTGCTTTTTGAAAAAAATAGGAACTGTAATTTTTTCTATTGAAGAATTAGAGTCAGATGTTAACTTATTAAATGATAATATCAACGATAATCAACTTGAGCTGAATAGAGTCGCGATAAGAAGCTATTGGTCTCAAAAAAAGAATGATTCGAACACAAAGGAAATAATTAAAGCAGGATTGAGGGAAGATTAATATGCATAAAGTATTAAAGTTACATCAATTATCAGCGAAAGTAGCAGATAAAAAATTTATTAAAGTAGCAAAATTTATTGATTTATGTATAAGAGTTATATTTTCTTGTGATATTAAATATAGTGTCAAAGTAGGTAAGGGTGTGCAGTTTTACCATAATGCGCTTGGTGTTGTTATTCATCCTCGCTCTGTAATCGGTGATGATTGTGCTATTTACCAGAACGTAACTTTAGGCGGTAATGGTAAAATGAAAGAAAATAACGGTTATCCGATCTTAGGTAAGGGGGTTTTTGTAGGTGCTGGAGCTGTTATTTTAGGGCCCGTTGTTGTTGGCGATAATGCGAGGATAGGTGCAAATTCAGTTGTAATACACGATGTAGAAGAAGGTGATATAGTTGTAGGATCTCCAGCTAAATCTATAGTGAATAAAAAATGAAGTTGGATAAAATCATTGTTTATTCTTTAGGACCTTTTCTAAGTGCTTTCTTTGGATTTATTACAATACCAATAATAGCTTGGCTATTTGAACCCCATATAGTCGGACAGCTTTCTATATTCAACATTTTGATTGGATTTAGTACTTTGTTTTTTACCCTCGGATTAGATTATTATTTAATAAGAAATTACCATCACATATCAAATAAAGAAAATGTGTTATATAAAGTCATGTTTACGAGTGTCTTTTTTACAATACTTATGTTGATTTTTATAGGACTATTTTTTTATTATGGGTATGAACTCTATTTACCATTTGGTGAGGTGAGTATTTGGGTATACCTAATGGTTGCTGTAGCCATTGTTGTTGTTGTTATTTCACGTTTTCTTTCTTTGAAACTGAGATTAGATGATAATGCTAAAGCTTATTCATTATATTTATTTTTAGTTAAATTTAACATTTTATTTTTTTTGTTGGTATTTTATTTTTTTTATGGGGTTGAAAGCTTTGAAAATCTAATGCTAATACATTTGTTAGCAATTATCGCCTCATTTTTGTTCTTATTGTATTTTAATCGGACGTCAATTTGTTTTAATATTAAATTAGATTTTGAGTTATCTAGAAGAGCTATTTTATTTGGTTTTCCTATGGTCATATCGGGTGTTGCATATTGGGGATTAACAGCAGTAGACCGGTTACTTATTGAGAGATTTTTAAATTTAGAAAGCTTAGCTGTGTATAGCGTTGGTGTAAGTATTGCTTCAATAGCAGTTATACTTCAAAGTATATTTTCTACAGTTTGGATCGTGGATATATACAAAAGAGCAGATGACAAACCTTTTTTAATAAAAAACATATCTCAAACATTGTTGATGATATCTGAGCTCACAATTATTCTTTATACCTTATTTGTAATGTCTTTACCTATAATTGAATTCATTGTACCGCCTAAGTATAGCGATGCTATTAGTATTATGCCTATTGCATTCTTGAGTCCATTATTTTTCATTATAGCTGAGGTCGGTGTTGTTGGTTTAGGTATAGTAAAGAAAACTAAAATAATTATGCTTATTACGGTATTAGTATTTTGCATTAATTTTTTTCTCAATTATATTCTGATTCCTATTTATGGACTAGTTGGAGCTGCTACATCTACACTTATTTGTTTTGGTTTGTTAGCCTTTCTCCGCATAGAGTTAAGTTGTTATTTTTGGGCTAAATTTGATAGGTTATATGTATATTCAATTATGATATTTCTTATTTGTTTATCTTTTTTAAATTATATAATCCCTGATTCAGAGGCAATTTATTTATATTATTTTCATTTCCCTTTTTTCTTATTGTATTCCTTATATTTATTAAATAAATATAAATCACTTGGTTTCATCACTAATTTGAGAGGTCGGTTTGAACGTAGAAAAGTCAAGAAGTAAACTTAATTATGTTTTTTGTTTTATTGCACTCTCTTTAGTTTTATCATATCAAAGTTTCTTCGGTTTTAGATATATTATTGCGCCATTAATAATACTACTCCTAATTTTTTTTATAAATGGAAATAAGCTTGTAATAACTAGGGATTTTATTGTTTTCTTGTATTTAATATCAAGTGTATTGATTATGAGTATTGCAGGAGAAAGTAGCGATGTTTTATTTTCTGTGATTGTTTTTTTGATCTTCTCATATTGGCCCCTTTATATAGGGCGATATAATGTAAGAAGGTTGAATTTAAAGTTAATCTTAAGATTTTATGTTTATGCTGCAATTATTTGTGCGTTAGGTGTTATTGTTCAAATGCTTATTTATCGTATTTTTAATATTGAATTTGGTAAAATAGATTTTTATTTCCAACGGACTGGGTTTGGTTTTTTATGGCTTGATTATAGTTTTTTGTCATTATTCTTGGCATCCGTTGTACCAATTTCCTGGCGATTAAAAAATGGTATTATTGGTGCGCTTATTGTAATAATTTTGATTGTAGGTTCTTTATCTACATCGGCTAGAACAGGAATTGTTTCATTAATCATTAGTTTTTTAATATTTTTTATTAAAGATATAACAAAATCGACTGTTTATGGGAAAATGAATAAAAAGAGCTTTTATGTCGGTTTGATAGCTGTTTTGATTATCATCATATTACCGATCATTTGGTCTTCGATTAGTGACCGTGAGCTAACCTTAAGTAGTTCTGGTCGCTTTGATGGTTATCTAAGAGGGATTATGATATACCTCGAGTCACCATATTTTGGCTTGTTATATGATACAAATTTCTACGCTAATATGTACGGTGCAATACCTCATAACGCTTTCATCTACATGTTCACATTTGGTGGGGTAATCGGTGGTTTTAGTTTTATATTATGGTTATTATTTGTAACTTTTGAAGTGAAGAAATGTAATTATGATATGAAAATTTCATTTTTGTCTATATTTATCGGAATTCAATTTATCCCATCTTTTTTTTCGGCCTATTTTATAGCCTTCTTTATTTCAATGATTCATTTAAGTATTTTGGAAAAAAATAATGAAAAAAAATATTTTATTACTTAATTCTCTTTATTATCCAAATATAGGTGGTGTTGAAAATTCATTAAGAGAATTATCTGAAGAGTTTAAGTCTAGGGGATATAAAGTTATAATTATTTGTTCTGATCGTAATTTTAGTGATAATAAAATATTGCCACTATTTGAAGTAGTAAATGACTGTCATATATATAGATATGAATCATCAGATAATTATATTAAAGTCTTTAAGAACTGCATTAGTTTGATTAAGAAAATATCATCATTGAACCGTTATGAGATGATTGTATCTAGGGGATATGTAACTACTTTCTGTGCATTAATTTCTGGGTTAAAGAATGTAAAATATATTGTTCCATCTATAATATTTATTCAAGATGTCAAAAAGTTAAATATTTTTTCAAGCATCACGCAATGTCTTAAAACTCTTACTTCGGCATTATTACAAGTATTCGGGATTTTATTTAGTAAAGTTTATGTTTTTAGTAGTTCAATGAAGCTACAAACGAAAAAAGTTAGTTTAAATCTAGTTAATGCTGAAATCGTAAGACCTGGGTTAAATCTAGAACGCTTTCATGGGCTAGTGGAAAGTGAAATTAACGAAAAACGCAGATTTTTCGGGGTTAATGAAAAAGATTTTATTATTTTATGTTTAGGTCGCTTTAGTGAAGTTAAGCAGTTTCATCTAGCCATTGAATCTCTCCAATATTTAGATGATGAATCTATTAAATTACTTATTGTGGGCGAAGGACCTGAATATATTAATTATACAAAAATAATTGCCGAGTTAGGATTGGAAAATAGAGTTTTATTTTTCGAAGCAACAAAAACACCGGAATACTTTTATCAAATATCAGATGTTTTTGTTATGTCTTCAAATTACGAGGCGTTTGGACAAGTACTTATTGAGGCTACTGCCTGTTCATTACCTATCGTTTCATTTAAGCCAGATAATATGATTAGAACAAGTGTCAAAGAAATCTATGATGATTTTCCTTCACTAATACATTATACAGAACTAAATAATTCGATTTATTTAGCCCAGACTATTAGTGATATATACTCAAAAAAAATTGTAAATGATGAATTTAATACAGATAGAAATAATTTTTTAAAAAGATATTCATGGTCTAATTTAGTTACGATATTAAGTGAGGATAAAAAATGAAGGTACTTATTATTATAACTGGACTTGGTGTTGGTGGTGCTGAAAAAGTTGTCTCAAGTTTATGTGATGATCTAGTTAAAAGTGGATATCAAGTTAAGTTGCTGTATCTATATGGAGATGTAATTATTAAACCATCCAGCAATTCAGTCGAAATTAAAAAAATACCAATTAATTTTATGATGCTAAGTGAATTGAGGACGGAATTTGATAAGTTTAAACCGGATATTGTTCATTCTCATATGTTTCATGCAAATATGTTATCGAGGTTATTAAAATTAATAAACCCTAGGGTAAAATTAATTAATACATCACATAGTTCTAAAGAAGGAACATGGATAAGGGATCTTAGCTATCGAGCTACTAATAAACTTACAGATTGTTTTACTAATGTTTCAATGGACTCTGTTCATGCTTTTGAAAAAAGAAAAGCTGTGAAAAAAGGAAACATGATTTGTATTTATAATGGAATAGATGTTGAATTATTTATAAAAGATAATTCTAATGTTGAATTTATTAAAAATAAATATAAAATTAAAAATGAGGTTATTACTTTTCTTTCTATTGGGAGTCTTAGGCCAGCTAAAGATTATGATATGTTGCTAAAGGTTGCTAATAAACTGAATGCAAAAGGGATAAATTTTAAATGGTTAGTAATTGGTACGGGTCCAGAGTTAGAACGTTTAGAAAAAGATGTTGAAACTCACTTTTTAAGTGACCGAGTTGAATTTTTAGGCTTTAGAAGTAATGTTGTTCCGTATATCAATGCAAGTGATTATTTTGTGATGACATCTAAATGGGAAGGTTTTGGTTTAGTTGTTGCAGAAGCAATGGCGTGTGAGACGACTGTTATCGCAACAGATTGTGGTCCTATTCGGGAAGTAATGGGTAGTACAGGGTATATATCGCCTGTAGGAGACGACTCTCTTATGTGTAGCAATATAATTAATGCTATTGATTTGTCAGAAACAGATAAATTAAAACAAGGAAAGCTGGCTAGAAAAAGAGTTGTCTCTTTATTTTCATCCTCCATATCGAATAGTAATTGGATTCGTTTATATAAAGAGGTTATTAGTTAATGAAAATATGTATCATTGGTGCGCTCCCTTCATCCTTAATTAACTTTAGGGGAGAGTTAATTAAATCCTTTTTAAATGAAGGGCATGAAGTTATTGCTATTGCTTCTGGTTCGACAGAAATAGAGATTGATAAGGTTGAACAGTTGGGTGTTAAGTATATTGATTACTCTGTACAACGAAATGGTCTTAACCCTTTATCAGACATAATAACGTTATTGAATTTTAGGCATATTTTTGATACGGAAAGACCAGATATAGTTTTGGCGTATACAATAAAACCAGTTATTTGGGGGGGGATTGCCGCTAAATTTTTTCCTAGTATCAAATTTTATGGATTGATTACTGGTTTAGGTTTTGCTTTTCAAAAAGGTGATTTTAAGCGTAGTGTACTTACAGCAATAGTTAAAATTTTGTATCGATTTTCACTTTCTTCTTGTAAGGGGGTTATTTTTCAAAACCCTGACAACTTGAACGTTTTTACTAATAACAATCTTGTCGATGATAAAAAGACTCATTTAGTTAATGGTTCGGGTGTTGACCTTTGTCACTATCAAAGAGTAGCTTTATCTAAGAAGGCTGTTTTTTTATTGGTTGCTCGTTTATTAGGTGATAAAGGTATTAGAGAATATGCAAAAGCGGCTAAAATTGTAAAAAAACTTTACCCAGATGCTATATTTCAGCTGCTTGGACCTGAGGATCCATCTCCTGATGGTATTTCTATCCGGGAAGTTAATCAGTGGAATGTCGATGGATATGTAGATTACTTAGGTGAGGCTAGCGATGTGCGTCCCTATATAAATAACTGTAGCATATTTGTACTACCATCATATCATGAAGGTTTACCTCGTACTGTCCTTGAAGCTATGTCGACAGGTAGGCCTATTCTTACAACTAACGTGCCAGGATGTCGTGAAACGGTTGTTAATGGTAAGAATGGTTTTCTAGTAGAAAAAGAAAATGTTGAGGAGTTAGCTGAAAAAATGATCTGGTTTATTGAACATCCAGAACAGTGGATAGCTATGGCTGACGCAAGCTATGAAATTGCCAAGGAAAAATTTGATGTTAATAATGTTAATCGGAAACTTATAAAAATTATGGGATTAAATTCTTAATGAAACGCATGTTTGATGTTGTAGTATCCTTATTCGCTTTAGTTATTCTTTCCCCTGTTATTTATGTCGTAAGTAGGAAGGTTGCAAAAAATCTAGGCTCACCAGTTATTTTCAAACAAAAACGACCTGGACTGAATGGCATTACTTTCGAAATGACTAAATTTAGAAGCATGAAAGATGAAACTGATGAACATGGTATTAACTTACCTGACTCTGAAAGGCTGACAGTTTTCGGTGAAAGATTAAGGTCTACAAGTCTAGATGAACTACCTGGCCTTTGGAATGTATTAAAAGGAGATATGAGCTTAGTTGGACCGCGTCCATTACTGGTTGAATATTTACCTTTATATAATAAAGAGCAAGCTAAGCGTCATAATGTTCGTCCTGGTATTACTGGGTGGGCTCAAGTTAATGGTCGTAATGCCATTAGTTGGGACGAGAAGTTTAAGCTTGATGTATGGTACGTTAATAACCAAAGTTTTTTATTAGATATAAAAATATTACTGTTAACAGTTAAAAAAGTATTCGTGCGTGAAGGTATTAGCGCCGATGGGCAGGCAACAATGTCTAAGTTTGAAGGAAGCCAAAAGTGAAAGAATTAATAATTATTGGTGGTGGTGGCTTTTCCAAAGAAATCATATGGTTAGCTCGAGATTGTGGCAGGAGAGTAAAAGGTGTTCTGGATGATAACCTTGATATACAAGGCACTTTGATCGCAGGTGTGCCAATCATTGGTGTTGTAGATGATTGGCATAATTTTTCAGCATGTGAATTTGTTATTGCTATTGGCTCTCCTCGTACTCGCCGTCTAGTTGTTAATAAAATTGAATTTAAAGGAACTCCCACATTTACTAAGTTAATTCATCCTAGTGTACGTATGTCAAAATATGTAGAAATTGGTGATGGTGCAATGATCTGTGCTGGGAGTATATTAACTGTGGATATCTCTATTGGTAAACATTGTATTTTAAACTTAAATGTTACAGTTGGTCATGAATGCACTTTTGATGATTTTGTTACTGTAGCGCCGATGGCTGCAGTGTCAGGTAACGTTAAGTTACATGACTGTGTTGAGATCGGAACTGGTGCTGTTTTACGTCAAGGTTTAACCTTAGAACAAGGTTCAATGCTTGGGATGGGCGCTGTTCTTACAAAAAATATAGCTGCAAATTATATATTCGCTGGTAATCCAGCTAGAAAGTTAAAGGAATTACCAGAGATATGAAAGTTACGGTAGTTGGCAGTGGTGCTATGGGGTGTGGTATAGCACAAGTCTTGATCGCTTCGGCTGAAGTGATTGAGCTTAATGTAATTACACGTGGAGAAGATCAATCGAATCGGGTTGAAAAAGCATGTTATAAATATATTTCTCGTTTAGAGCGTAAAGGAAAGCTTAGCAGCGATGAACATTCAGTTTGCAAGGCAAAGCTACGGGTAAGTGATAATTATCATAATCTTGAAGGCTCAGATCTTGTTATTGAAGCTGTAGCCGAGAATTTTGATGTTAAAAATGCTGTTTATAAAGAAATTAAGCCGTATGTTTCAGATAAAACAATTATTGCTTCTAATACGTCATCTCTATCTATCACTGCTTTCTCTTCATTATTTGATTATCCAGAAAATGTAGTGGGTCTACATTTTTTTAATCCAGCACCTGTAATGGAATTAGTTGAAATTGTCGTTGGGCATGTTACATGTAAAAACATTGTGACTAGATTAGTTGAATTCACCAAAGCAATTGGCAAAACGCCTGTTGTTGTAAATGAAGCCCCTGGTTTTGTTGTTAATCGAATGCTAATCCCTATGATTAATGAAGCCGTGAGTATTCTTGCAGAAGGTATTGCTACAGCTGAAGATATAGATAAAGCGATGAAGTTTGGTGCTCATCATCCTATGGGACCATTAGCATTAGCTGATTTAATTGGTAACGATGTTAATTTATCAATTATGGAAACGCTATATGCAGAAACTGGCGATCCAAAATATCGTGCTCACCCGCTATTAAGAAAAATGGTTAGAGCAAATCATTTGGGGCGGAAAACTAAACAAGGCTTTTACGAGTATTAAATTATGCTAAACACTTCTTTTTCTTCGTGGCCTTTTTTTACACAAGAAGAGGCCGATAAAGTATCGGCTGTTATATTATCAAATAAAGTAAATTACTGGACTGGTACGGAAGGTCGTGAATTTGAAAAAGAATTCGCCTCCTTTGCTGACTGCGAATATGCTGTCGCATTAGGTAATGGCACTTTAGCCCTTGATCTTGCATTGAAAGCGTTAAATATAGGTGCTGGTGATGAAGTTATTACCACTTCTCGTACATTTTTAGCGTCTGCATCTTCTATTGTCACTAGTGGTGCTGCCCCTGTTTTTGCGGATGTTGATTTAAATAGCCAGAATATTACCGCTGAATCTATTGCAGCTGTGTTAACGCCAAAAACTAAGGCGGTGATAGTGGTACATTTGGCGGGGATGCCTGCAGAAATGGACGCTATTATGGCTTTAGCAGATAAACATGATTTTTATGTGATTGAAGATTGTGCTCAGGCTCATGGTGCTAAATATAAAGGTAAATCAGTCGGTTCAATTGGTCACATCGGTGCTTGGTCATTCTGTCAAGATAAGATCATGACTACTGGTGGTGAAGGCGGCATGGTAACGACGAATGATAAAGCGCTTTGGTCAGCAATGTGGTCTTACAAAGATCACGGTAAAAGCTTTGAAGCTATTTATGAACGTCAACATCCACCTGGATTCCGTTGGTTACATGAAAGCTTTGGAACTAATTGGCGGATGACTGAAATGCAAGCCGCTATTGGTCGTATTCAATTGACGCGAATGTTGGAGTGGACTGAAAAACGCCAAGCTAACGGCAATGCAATTGATATGGCTGTTCGTGACCTTAATGTAGTTCGAATCATTGATATACCTGAATACAGTGAGCATGCAGAATACAAACATTATCTTTTTGTCCGCCCAGAGAGATTAGCGGATGGTTGGACAAGAGATCGTATCGTTGAAACTATCATGGCTGATGGCGTGCCCGCTTTTCAAGGTAGTTGCTCTGAAGTTTATTTAGAAAAAGCGTTTGATAATACGCCTTGGCGACCAGAGAAGCGCTTACCAAATGCGGTTGAACTTGGTGAAACCAGTCTTATGTTCTTAGTTCATCCAACTCTTACAGCAAAGGAAATAGATAAAACAGCTGAAGTTATCCGCAATGTATTAATTCAAGCATCTAAATAATACGGATAAATTTATATCGTATTACATCGAATAAATGGTAATGACCTATCTATAGTCCTCCTATATTAGGTTATTGCTATTTTTATAATCCAGCCAGAGCCCTAGCTTTACTTAGCATCCTTTTTCTAATTACATTTTCTGTAATCTATTTTTCAATTCGGAGCGAAAAATGATCTTTTTGAAATATCTATTTTCTTTAAATCGTAGTCAAAAACGAATTGTCAGCGTGACTATCGATATTTTATTTATCCTTGTTGCATTTTGGTCTGCGTTATTCGTCCGTTTAGAGACTGTCGATATATTTCTAAACGATCGCTATTGGATATTGGTGACATTCGTATGCCCAATCAGTATTTTAGCCTTTATTAAATTTGGACTATACCGGGCAATATTACGTTATATGGGCGCTAAAGCCTTATCGGCAATAGTGATGGGAATCGCTATATCTGTCATCAGTATCGTTGTGTTTACTTATTTTTTTAATGTGAATATTCCCCGAACTGTCCCTATTATCTATACTGCATTTGTACTTATTCTCATCGGTGGTAGTCGCGTTGTATTGCGTTCAATTGTAGGTATAGGTCTGACACGTATAGGAGACCCGGTTATTATTTACGGTGCGGGTGTGAGTGGCAGGCAATTACTCACCTCATTGATGCAAAGCCATGAATATTACCCTTGTGCGTTTGTTGATGACGATAAAACATTGCGTGGCTCGAGTATCCAGGGGGTGCATGTCTATTCCCCTTCAATACTGGCTAAGTTAGTCGAACAAAAAGAAGCAAAAAAAATATTACTGGCGCTGCCAAGTATCGGACGAACGCGTCGCCAAGAAATATTGCAAACATTAGAGCCATTGGCTCTGCAAGTGATGACAATACCTGCCATGGTTGACTTGGTGAGTGGTGATAAGCTTTACAGTGACATCAAAGAAGTGGACATTAGCGATTTGCTGGGGCGTGAATCGGTATCACCGAATGATGAGCTAATGATGGCAAACATCAAAGACAAAGTGGTCATGGTCACAGGTGCGGGTGGTTCGATTGGCTCTGAGTTATGCCGTCAAATCCTTAAGCAAGCACCCAAAAAACTGATCTTGTTCGAACTGTCTGAATTTGCCCTTTATGCGATTGACCGTGAACTGAACTTAAGTGCACAAGCGCAAGGGGTAGATATCGAGATCTTACCTATGATGGGTTCGGTACAACGTGAAAACCGTGTACAAGCGATCATGCATACTTTCAAGGTACAAACTGTGTATCATGCCGCGGCATACAAACACGTGCCTATGGTTGAACACAATGTTGTCGAAGGTGTACGTAATAATATTTTTGGTACTTTATATACAGCCAGAGCAGCGATTGCGGCTAAGGTTGAAACCTTTGTATTGATCTCAACGGATAAGGCGGTGCGTCCAACCAATGTGATGGGGACGACCAAGCGTATGGCAGAGCTGATCCTGCAAGCGCTAGCAAAAGAAGCGTATAATACCCGATTCTGTATGGTACGGTTTGGTAATGTACTCGGTTCATCTGGATCGGTAGTTCCTCTGTTTCGTAAGCAGATTGCCAATGGTGGCCCTGTTACGGTAACGCACCCTGATATCACCCGTTACTTCATGACCATACCCGAAGCATCACAATTGGTTATTCAAGCTGGTGCGATGGGTAAGGGCGGAGACGTATTTGTATTGGATATGGGGAAATCAGTTAAGATTGTCGATCTGGCCAGAAAAATGATCCACCTTAGTGGCTTTACCGCTAAAGATGAAAATAATCCGGGTGGCGATGTCAGTATCGAATTTAGTGGTCTGCGTCCGGGTGAGAAACTTTATGAAGAATTACTGATTGGCGATAATGTCACGGGTACGGAGCATGAGCGTATCATGACGGCCAACGAGATCGATTTACCTTGGCATGCATTACAAGGGTTACTTGATAATCTCGATCATGCTTGCCATCATTTTCAGCATGAAACGATAAGAGAGTTACTGCTTAATGCGCCAACTGGCTTTGCGCCTTCTGATGGGATTTGTGATCTACTTTGGTTGGCAGGTAATAAAAATCAATTAACGATCGTTGAAGAAAGTAACATTATCCCTTTAGTGAGCTAACGCTTACAGACAGTTACAATATAAACAGGCCAATATCGGGATTAGATATTGGCCTGTTTTGTATTGTACGTATAATGTTATTGTCTGCCAGCGTTGTTCGCGAGCATACATAACGCCATTATTATTAATACCGGAATTGCTGTAATGAATAGCACTAATTATTTTTTTAGTTTATCTCGTGTAATTAAGCGTGGTATTGCATTAACATTTGATATCTGCGCGCTTGCATTAAGTTTTTTTATTGCGTTTATGAGTCATCCTTCTATTGGCGATATTGGTATTGTTAGTACCGTCCTTATTATTATTCCCTCGATATTGCTTTCTGTTGTTCTTTTTATTAAATTCGGCATGTACCGCGCTATCTTTCGTTATTCTGGTATCGAGGCTTATAAAATAACCTTCGGTTGTGTCATTATTTCAATCATCATCACTTATATCGTAGTTACACTTGCAGGCATTCAATTCCCGTTTGGGTTCTTCTTAAGTTATTTTGCTTATACGTTAATCTTAATTGGTGGCGCTCGTATGACCTTGCGTAATCTGGTGTTTTATAAAACTACCAGAAATGCGGGGATCCCTGTTCTTATTTATGGGGCGGGTAGTGCAGGTCGTCAGCTTAACTTAGCGTTAAAACACTCAAAAGAATATCGCCCAGTTTCTTATATCGATGATGACAGCACATTACACCATTCTACATTGCAAGGGTTGAAAGTTAACGCGGTTGGCAATATAGATGCGGTGATCAGTGAATTTGGGATTCAAAAAGTATTACTCGCGATACCAAGTGCATCGGTTACGGCACGAAAGAAAATATTGCTTAACCTCGAGTATTTACATATTGAAGTACTTACTATTCCGGGGGCTCCAGATATTATTGATGGTAAATATAAAGTAGATCAACTGAAGCAAGTGGATATTTCCGATCTGTTAGGCCGTGAAAGCGTCAAGCCAGACTTAGAATTAATGAGTTGTAACATTAGCGCTAAAGTGGTGATGGTGACTGGTGCTGGTGGTTCTATTGGTTCAGAGTTATGCCGTCAGATCATCAATCAAAAACCAACAAAATTGGTGCTGTTTGAGCATTCTGAATTTAACTTATATACCATCGAAAAAGAACTAAGCGAATATATTACTGATAATAAACTGACCGTCGAACTTATTCCATTGATGGGCAGTGTTCAGTTTCAAGCTCGTTTGGTCTCTATTATGGAAACATTTAAAGTTGAGACTGTTTACCATGCCGCAGCTTACAAACATGTACCCTTAGTCGAGCATAACGTGGTGGATGGCGTACGTAATAATATTTTTGGTACCTTGTATGCAGCCAGAGCGGCCATTGCTGCCAACGTCTGTAATTTTGTATTGATCTCAACAGATAAAGCCGTGCGCCCAACTAACGTGATGGGTACGACTAAGCGTATGGCTGAATTAGTGTTACAAGCCCTCGCCAAACAATCGCATAATACCCGTTTCTGCATGGTGCGTTTTGGTAATGTACTAGGTTCATCAGGTTCAGTTGTTCCGCTATTTAAAAAACAAATTGCGCAAGGTGGTCCTGTTACATTGACGGATAAAAATATCACCCGTTATTTCATGACGATACCAGAAGCAGCACAGTTGGTGATACAGGCGGGCGCGATGGGTAAAGGTGGCGACGTGTTTGTATTAGACATGGGTAAGTCGATTAAAATTTACGATCTGGCGGCTAACATGATCCACCTCAGCGGTTTTGATGTCAAAGGCGATCATAACCCCAACGGTGATATTGAAATTAAGATCACCGGGTTACGTCCTGGTGAAAAACTTTATGAAGAGTTACTGATTGGGGACAATGTAGACAAAACAGACCACTGTCGCATTATGGCTGCAAATGAAATTTGTTTAACGTGGGAAGAGTTGGAACCTGTATTAGCAAAACTTGAAATAGCCTGTCAGGGTTTTGATAACCCGGTTATTCGTGAATTATTATTAGCTGCGCCAACGGGATTTACCCCGAAAGATGGTATTTTTGATCTAGTTTGGAATGCCTCTTAAGTACGCATAGAAGCATGGTCAATGATATAACCAGAAGTATAAATGGTATCAACTCGGACCTAAACAAATATGTAGTATAAGGATAGTCTGTGACAATTTGAGTCACAGACTATATCGGTAGTCACACAGTATAGAAATACGAAAAGCCTAATGTTGAAGTGAAGTGACCCAGTAATTGGTTGTCCAACTATTGGGGGTCAGTTCAAAGTCAGCATTAGGCTTTTTTGATCAAGAGTATTAAGCTAATTTAAGTACTTTTCGGTGTTCTGCGATGACGCACTGCACTCATTACTAATATGTAAACACTGCTGAGAATAAAGCCAAGCAGTGTACCGAATACTAATATCAACGCTCGTTTTGGTTTGTCACGTGTTTTTGGTAGTTTAGGTTCGTCAGTAAAACGATAGAAGTTAAAATCATCAAGCTGCATCTTGTTGTTAAAGTCCTGCCATTTTTTAATTAATAATGCATTATTGCTTATTGTTGCTGAATGACTATCGTAGTTTTCGAGTTGTTGTGTACATATCAACTTTTCAGCGATTAATATTTCATAACCTTTGGCATATAATGGTGCTGATTTTAATGAGATGTTCTGCGTGATGAAGTTTTTGATATTAGCTTGTCTTGCAATTTTAATATTTTCTTCTAACGAATATATCTTTTTCTCAAGTATAACTCTTTCCTGATTAATATAGGTTTCTTCAAAGTTAGCCAGTTGCTGTATTGCTAATGCTAACTCAGAGTTCATGAGATCGCGAATACGATCCATCATGATAGCATTAATAAAATCCAGATAAGCTTGGTTAAGTACTAATGCATCTTCTGGTTTAACCGCACTAATGTTTATATTTGTTCCAATTTTGTCATTAAAGCTGGTTCTATTTTGATTCTCAGCTTTAAAGGAAATATTTTTTTCAACCCAATAATAAGCATAGTTATTTTGTTCTACCTGGTTTAACTGTAGTTTAGTAACGGCAGCTTTAAAAAGTGGTTGTGTTTTGATAAATTTAACTTGGTTAGTTGTCATCCGAGTTTCACGAACAAATAGATCATGCAACATTTTAATATCAGGTAATTCTTTGCTTTTGTTGTTATTATTAGTTGTAATATTGATAACTTGTTCGCTAGTAATTTGTTCTGAGGTCTTTATTTCGGCATGTTTATTGAGAGTGTTAATACCTTCATTAACAAATACACGGTTAAGATTATATTGTTTAACTTGTTGTGGGGTTGGCGTATCAATAGTAGCACTTACTGACCATGTTTCTGTTGCGTTCAATGCATAAATAAGAGAGCCAATCATGAATAAAAATGTTGCTAAGATTATTTTAAGCTTTTCTTTCCATAGAGTGGAAAATAGCCCAAAAAGATCTATTTCATCGTTATTGCCATCGGAAATAGGTTGTTGTTTGTTCATTTAGATCTCAAGGTTAAGGTTAAATGAATTGTTATCAGTTTCATTACGCGATAACAAAAATATATGGTGAGTATTTTACTGTAATTGTGGGAGTAATTCTATTTCTATTTTAGACCGAGTTAAACCCGTAGGATAACTTATTTTTGTATTTTACTGTATTTTTAATATTAGATTTTTCAATCCATATGTTAACAAGTTCTACTTTATTTAAGCTACAGAGCTTTGTCATTAGTAGACTTGCTGAACATCGTTAGCTGTGTAATAATCGCACCGATAAAATACTAATCAAGCCAGCTTTAGTAAAGTTAATTTAATATAATTCAACAGGTTACCGATATTGAGATGCTGCGTTCTTAGGGCGGTAGCGTGTCTTTGTTTTAAATGGTAGGATGTTGACTGGGTGAATGTTGAACGATTTTAAGCTGGAAGGAATTTAGTAGACCTATGTGTTGTTTAGGCTTGAATTTTCTTTAACCACGATTAATTTAGCCCAATGTTTTATATTGAGGGAAGGTAATCTGACTTACGATTACAAGATAGTCATATTATTTTTATTTCTTATATAAAGGTAATAAAACTTGGTTAAACGGCGCAATACGTTGTTCGGCCATTTATGAGCAAAAAGCAAACATCCACGTTACGCGCATAATGGCAGCCACTACGTTAGGTGTTTCAAAAAATCTTAATTGACACTTTTAGGGCCTATTAAGGTCTGTTTAGTAAAAGATAAGATGATTGCAAATAGTTAATTTTAATTTTCTGTCTCACTGTGACATGTTTCTATTGCTCGCAATTAACTCTTAGATGAATGTAGGCCTATCATGCCAAAAAATAAAGTATTGACCGTCTTCGGCACGCGTCCCGAAGCGATAAAAATGGCACCACTCGTTCATATGCTAGCAGCAGACGAGCGATTTGAAGCTAAATGTTGTGTGACTGCGCAGCATCGTGAAATGCTAGACCAAGTACTTGAACTATTTGAAATTACACCTGACTATGATTTAAACCTCATGAAAGCAGGACAAGCGCTTAATGATGTTACTGCGCGTATTTTACTGGAGTTAAAACCAGTGCTGCAAGAATTTAAGCCTGATGTGGTATTAGTGCATGGTGATACAGCGACAACATTCGCGGCAAGTTTAGCTGCCTATTATGAGCAAATCGATGTTGGTCATGTTGAAGCCG
>Ga0209395_1002222_pt1 | contig 25937 bp, 24 predicted proteins | sample GOMGulsemesocosm_3_FD_184635 | JGI IMG/M metagenome (GOLD analysis project Ga0209395, IMG submission 184635) | Methane-oxidizing microbial communities from mesocosms in the Gulf of Mexico - GOM9D Gulf of Mexico (SPAdes) (version 2) | ecosystem: Environmental > Aquatic > Marine > Cold seeps... | reverse complement strand
AAGACAACAGCAGTGCAACCTAATACTGAGGCCAGTAACGCCATTCTCTCTGGTGAACTACTCAAAGGCCTCGCGCTAGCTGCAGGGATAATCAACAGTGATGTAATTAACATCACACCAACGATTTTCATCGCAACTGCGATCACCAATGCAATCATCAACATTAATAGCAACCGCATGTTGGAGACATTCACCCCTTCAACTTGTGCCAACTCTTCATTGATGGTCATAGAAATCATCTGCGGCCAATAATAATAGAGTAATAAAAGCACACAGGCCCCGCCCACTCCAATCCAAATAAGATCTTCAGGCAGAATAGTGAGTAAATCCCCAAACAAGAATGCCATTAGATCTATCCGCGCATCTTCGATAAAGGATATCGTGACCAAACCTAGAGAAAGAGAACTATGTGCCATTATTCCAAGCAGCGTATCAGTCGCGATAAAATGCTGCTTTTGCATCGCAACTAATACCACGGCCAATAACAAAGCGCAGATAATAATCGCAACATTGAGGTTTATCTCTAAAAATATCCCTATTGCCACACCAAGTAACGCGCTGTGGGCTAAACTATCGCCAAAATATGACATGCGCCGCCAGACGACAAACGCCCCGAGAGGCCCTGACACTATGGCAACACCAATGCCGCCAATGAGCGCGTAGAGTAAAAAATCATAGAACATGTTAGTGGTTGCACTCCTGGTGTTGATGTTCACCATCTGCAGGCAATACATCCCCATGTAAATCATGATCATGATTGTGATGATGCGCGTAAAGTGCCATGGTTTTGGCGCTTGCTGCACCAAACAATTCAATATAGGAAGGATCGTTAGTTATTTTTTCAGGATGTCCCGAACAGCAAATATGCTGATTCATACAGATAACATGGTCAGTTGCTGACATCACTAAATGCAAGTCATGTGAAATCATCAACACAGAACAACCCCGTGCTTTGCGAATATCAGCAATCAATTGATAAAGTTCGATCTGTCCATTGATATCCACCCCTTGTACCGGCTCATCAAGTACTAATAACTGTGGATTTTTTAATAGTGCTCTGGCTAACAACACCCGCTGCATTTCGCCACCTGAGAGCCCATGAATAGAGTTCTGTAGCAAATGCTCTATAGCAACACTAGCGACTGCCTGAGTAATAGCTTGCGCTGAAATACCCCGGGATATTTGCAAGAAGCGTTTTACGGTCAGTGGAAAAGTACTATCGATATGCAATTTTTGCGGTACATAGCCGACAATTAAGCCTGGTTTTCGCCATACCGACCCACTATTGGGCTTTATCAGCCCTAACACCGTTTTTACTAATGTGGTTTTACCGGCACCATTTGGCCCAATTAAGGTAGTGATGCAATCACTGTGTAAATTAAAGCTGACATTTTGCACCACTTTTTTGCCTGAGAAGCTGATGTTCACCTGCTCAAGCTTAATGATATCAGTGTTCATGCAAATCCTGTTCTTGGTTGGTAGTGTCACTTGTTAGCTCACTACCTTTGCACTGGCGACACTTTCCCACGAGCTCTAGATGCTCGCGCTCGACACTAAAACCCATATCATTGCTCAGCTCGCCTATGGCGTTCGCTAAAATGGGAGATTCCACCTCAACCGCTAGCTGGCACTGATCGCAAATCAAGAAACAACTGCTGCATTGATGACCTGGGTGACAACAACCAATAAATGCGTTCAAGGAAGAGATACGGTGTACCAACCCCTGTTCTTGAAGGAACTCTAAAGCACGATATACCGTGGGAGGCGCTGAATTAAAACCGGCATTTTTAATCGCAGGCAACAATTCATAGGCTCCCAATGGTTTGTGGGACTGCCAGATAAGCTCAAACACTAAACGCCGAATTTTTGTGAAGCGTTGAGATCGCTCTACGCAGATCTTTTCTGCCTCAGCCAGAGCACTGGTAATACAGCTGCCGTGATCATGATTTGATTGGAATGTGAATTGCAAAATGTCCTCGCTTACCTTGCCGCTTAAAATTAGAAATGCGATAATTGTTATATTGTAACTTTATATCTATGGTAGTACTAATGAAATTCAGCGCTAAATTTAGCAAACTCGCCTCTATTATCACCCTTAGCAGTACTTTTGGCCTCAGCTGCGCACTTAATGCTGCGCAATTTGCCGAATCGGGCTTTATATTAACCAGTATTAAACCGCTGCAGCTCATCAGCCAAGATATCACAGAAGGTGTGATAGAGAGTATTGCCCTGCTTCCTCCTGGCGCCTCACCGCATTCTTATGCACTGCGCCCCTCTGAAGTAAAAAAAATAGCGCGTGCCAAAAATATTTATTGGGTGGGGCCCGCATTAGAGACTTTTTTGAAGAAACCTTTTTCAAAATATGCCGACAAAAGCCATTCATTAGCACACCTGGGTGGTTTAAAAGCAATTGAAGACAAGTCGTTAGACGTGAGTGCCTATAACGACGAGCATGAGCCGCACAACGATCACGATGGTCACGATGGTCACGATGGTCACGATGGTCACGATGGTCACGATGGTCACGATGGTCACGATGGTCACGCAATAGAATCTCACCTAGATCACGATCACAACAAACCTTTGCATGTTCATCAATATGAAGGGAACGATCCGCATATTTGGCTGAGTCCAGATGTCGCGCTACTGATCGCACAAGAAATTAAGCAACATACGATTGCCCTTTATCCGCAGCATAAAATTCGACTTGAGCAGAATTATCAAGACTTTGCTAAATCGATGGAAGCCCTAGATTTGCGCTTAAATGCAGAGTTTAGCAGTTTGAAAGGATTAGGGTTCTTGGTCTTTCACGACGCCTACTCGCGCTTTAACGAGCACTACCAACTCAACCAAGTGGGTGCGCTCACCATTAATCCGGCTAAACGCCCTGGAGCCAAGCATCTCGCACAGATTCGCCAGCAAATAGAGCAGAGTCAACCACTGTGCATTTTTAGCGAGCCTCAATTCTCTACTGTGGCCATAAAAACAGTGATTAGGGGAACCGACATTAGGGAAGGTGTACTAGATCCATTAGCCACTGAACACAAAGCAAGCTCACAGCGTTACACTCGTTTTATCAACAACTTTGCGCAGCGCATCATCAAGTGTCTAGGAAACGCCTGAGACGCTCTTGATTAACCTTATACTGCCGCTAAGTGATTATCCCATTGCAGAGCGGCATCATTGAGCAACAACGTTTTTTGCTCGTTGATGACATTGTACCGATAAACTCGCCCCCTACCGCTACTTATGACAAATTCATGAGCAACTTTGGCTATCGCTAATCCACAGCCATCACGCACTTTAACACTGCCTAAATATTTTTTATCAGCAAGTGACCAAAATAAAACTTTATCGCCTCTAGGTGCTGAGATTGCGACTGTTTCACCACTTTTATCAAAGCACGCACTACCGCAGTAATGCTGTAAAGTGAAGTACTGCGAATCGGGAATATTTAAAAAGGAAAGTGTACCAGCGCGCTTATGCAAAGCCACTAACGGTACTTGTGCAGTGCGCTCGCCTTGATACTGCATGGCAATCACAACATCACCGTGCTGATTGAGATCAATATGTCTGATACTCAGCTGCGAGAGTTCAGTATTCAAACTGACCTTTTCCTCTATAACTTGGCTAGACAGCCTGATATAGCTAAGATTAGGCGACATTGAATCAAGGTTCATTTTCTCACGCTGCAGCGTGTGAATTCCACCATTAGCGACCACCATATATTGCCCATCGTGACTGAGTAACAATTGATGAGGTCCCAGACCACCACTTGGGAACTGTTTAACGATACGTCCATTTTTATCAATATCACGTACCACAACTAAACCATGACTATTACGGGTAATATTTTCTGTGGTGTACAGCAGTTTTCCATCTGCAGAAATTTGCATATGGCCACAGAAATGCTGATCGGATGTATGTTGATAATCAGCCACCAGCTCGCCAGTTTGCATATCAACCCCCAGCAAATAGTGGCCTGGCCTTCGACCTATGACAAACAACCAAGGCTTAAATGGGTGCTTCAGCACTTGATGGGCACGGCTCGGTAAAGGGTAGCGTAGCTTCTGCGCCCCTAATTGATCAAAAGCAATGAGCCAATGCTTGCCTTGGGAATCTTCGCTCGCTGAGGCAAACCATTGAGCCTCATCCTTGTTAGTCTTTGATGATACTAATGTCGAAAGGGGAAGCGCGCCGCTTAATAAAACCCCACTCAAGTAAGTCGTAAAATCCCTGCGCTGCATGTTTAATCGCCGTCTCTACGGTTGAAACCCAGGCTTATCTGCAAAGGCTTCATACTCTCTAACAAACTGTCACTTAAGCGCTTTAGCTGATATTGAATAGCCAATAATTGATCGAACTGTGCCTGAGTGTATTGCATGTCGCTAGGTTCAGATACTTTAGCGAGTGCTGCTATTACGTTTATGAATTGTGCATTGATTTTATTTGCTAGTGCTTGCTCGCCGGATTCTATCAGCAAAGACTTTAGGCTTGCTCCTGGCAGACCCGAATATAGCTGCGCTAATGCACTGAGGTTGGAAGAAATATTAGCAATAGATTGCTCACTGCGCCAAGACTCACTTTTTCGCCAACGCATTTTTGTTAAATTTTTACCCAGTGGTGCGGCTATTTTTCCGTCACTGATTGCCTCTATCGGCTCTACTAAGGCTTTTAGAATTTCAGTCGCCGCCTCTTGAGCCGAAATATACACGCCATCTTCTGAGTAATGTTCAAAATTGGCTAACTCTGCAGTCCACTCAGAGGCAACCGCCTGCGTATTTTGCGATACGTGCGTGCTGATAGCGCGCAGTAGAGGACAGTAACTCGGATTGGATTGTAGCTGGGGTAACAATTTGTTATCAAACAACAACCGTTCCATCGCAGGATAGCCTTTTACAGCGACCGACGCGTGGACAAAGAACGCTTGATCATATTTTAACTTGCCCTCATCTACTAATGCTTCTTGTAAAATAGCATTGAGCTGACGGCCGCCTAAGTTTTTCTTATCGGGCCAGTATTGCAAACTAAAATTACGCATCAACAGCGTCACCGGGCCAAATTGAATGTGCTGTATTTTCTGCCAAGCTTGCATACCTTCTTTAAAAGCCAGCTGAGCACGGGTTAAATTAGCCGCGGATTGCTCAGCGCAAAACTGCTCTATACGCTGACTTAACGAGGTTGACTGCTGGGCTAAGTTTTTATAGTTAGGCATAATATGCCCAGCTATAGCATCCTTGCTAAATGCCTGCCAGCGCTCTTCACTCGGTGCTTGAGCAAATGATGCAGAGGCAAAGCTCACTGCTAACAAGGTTGGTATGAGTTTAGTAAATCTGTTCATAATGACTCCAAAAAGATAATCAGCTGATCGAGCTGTAGATCACTCATGTTGGCAACCTTGTCCCTACTGTTTTGCGCTTCCCCGCCGTGCCAAAGAATGGCTTCCAATAAAGAGCGCGCCCTTCCATCGTGTAAAAATTGTGTTTTACCCGATACTTTTTCACTCAAACCTATACCCCATAATGGCGGCGTACGCCATTCAAACCCATTAGCTTTAAACTCAGGCCGATGGTCTGCTAGACCCTCACCCATATCGTGCAGTAACATATCGGTATAAGGCCAGATAAGCTGACCGGCTTGTTCTTTGGGTGCCGTAGTGGTCGTGATAAAAGAGGGTCTATGGCAATCGACACAACCGCTGGCATAAAAAAGTTGCTTACCGGCAAGCACTTTGTCATTCCCAACGTGGCGGCGTTTAGGCACACCTATATTACGTACAAACAGCTCCAGCACCTTCGACATAGGCTCTGCCACCTCTAAATCACCTAAATGTGATGAGCGTCCATCGGGGGCTTCGATACAAGACGTTTGTGCCTTGGTACAGTCTCCTGCGTAATGCTCTTTGAATAGCGCAGTAGACAGCCCCATATCACTGGCAAATGCCGCACTGTTTTGTTGTACAAGATCAGGACTGCCAGCTTTCCAGCCAAAACGCCCGAGCACTATGGACTGGCTAGACTCTTGCCAAACTTTGTTTGCTCGTCCAGAAATACCGTTATTGTCCAAGTCATTGGCATCTTCAAGCGATAAAATATCGCGCTCATCAATCGCTTCGAGCAAGCCCAGACCTATCATTGGGTTCGCAATACGTACCGAAAGCTGGGTCTGTGGGTGTAATGGCCCATAACCTAAGTCTGTTACTTTGTAGCTTGGAACCCTTAAGGAGACAGACTTCCCACTGTTTAATTGAACAACTTTTTCTCGGTAAGTGATGTGAATACGCCCTTCACCGCGCATGCCCTGCATGGCAAAATCTTGCAGCTGAGATCCATAAGTAGGTTCTGCAATAAAAGGTATTTTGCCACTGTTAAGTTGAGCTTGCTGTTCTTTATTTTGCGCCGGGATACTCAAGCGCATCAACATAGAAATACTGTTATCCGCAGGCCAGTTTCCCTCGGGGACGTGTCCTCTACCCCCTCGTATATGACATCCCATACACGAGCGCGCATTGTGTAGAGGCCCCAGACCATCACTTGCCTGAGTCGATGATGGCGAAAAAACCCACAGCTTATCAAAAATGCTTTCACCAATTTTAAAATCCAATTGGTGTTTGAAATCTAAATTGGCACCACTTTGTAAGAACGCTCGTTTACTACGGTTCTTTGAACTGGCCGCGCCACCGGGTAAATGCTCACCTTTTTGTGCCTTTTCAAACTGCGTAGTTAACTCAGGCACCGCTGCAACTGCGCTAAAACTGATACCGCTTGCGATCGAGATAATGAATATATTTTTTATAAAATTTAACAATTTTAAACCGTTATAGAAGTTAGCTGATGAGTTTGTAGCGGTATTGTAATGTCAAAAAGAATACCAATCGAGCAGTTTTAAAGAGCGACTTTAATAAATATAGCCCAACCATTATTTTGTCGGTTCTCAGTCAGACTCCTATAAAGAGAAAAGGCCCGCTGATTGCTCAGCGGGCCTTTCAATCAAGATTAAAGTCACTATTTAGGAGTTTAACCAGCAGTAATGCTCGCTGGGTTATCTAAGCTATCCGACCCTTCAAGTTCAATTTTATCTAACTCCAGAGCAATAATTGCCGCTTCAATGCTCTTGGTTTGAGCAGTTAGAGAATCAACCACTTTTTGTACAACCGCATTACCTGCGGTATTTCCGGAGCCGATTAAGACATCAAAAGTATTACCTTTTGCTGCTTCATCAACCATTACCTGCATATTCGCTTGCGTCACATTAAGCTCTGAAACGAGCTTAGCGTTAACACCTGAAGCTGTTTTAGCAACGAGCGCAGATAAGCTAGGTCCTTTTAAAATAGTACCGTCTACGCGCTTGTATTCACCGGTGTAAACGTTCTTGATGCTCATCGCGTCATAGAAATGAGAGAAGTGAGTATTATCAGAGAAGCAATCATGTTCTTCTTCAGGATCGTGAACGATAAGACCTAACTTAATGCGCTCACCCGCTAACTCACCGTAAGACAAGCTGCCCATGCCTGTTAAGATAGTCGCAAGTCCACCTTTATCGCCTTTTTCAGCCAGCTCTTTACGCGCTGCGCCTTCTGGCTGCCAGTTAGCTGTCATCTCTTCTAAATCAGAGATAAGTAATTGTGTGGCTGCAGATAAATAATCACTACGACGATCACAATTACCGTTAGTGCAATCCGTTAGGCTGTAGTCTGTCGCAGGTCTTTCACCAGCGCCTTTATTAGTGCCGTTTAGATCTTGACCCCAAAGCAAGAATTCGATTGCGTGGTAACCTGTAGCAACGTTTGATTCAACTTCATCAATTTCCTGAAGTGTGCCACCGAGTAATTCTGGTGTAATTTTAGAGGCGTCAACTTTGACACCACCGATGTTTAAACTCGCATTAGCGATAACATTCGCTGCGTAATACGGGTTTTCATCAGATTGCGTGCCGTATTCAGATGAAACGTAGTCGATAAGACCTTCATCTAATGGCCATGCGTTAACTTTTCCTTCCCAATCATCAACAATGGCATTACCAAAACGGTAAGCTTCTGTTTGCTGATAAGGAACACGTGCAGCAATCCAAGAATTTTTAGCGGCTGTTAAAGTCGCCTCTGTTGGCTTGTCTAAGAAAGCAGCGATGCTGATTTGTAGGTTTTTAGCGGTTTTTAAAGAATCCTCAAAAGTCGCTTGCGCGATATCTCCGTAGTGGTTAATAACCGCAGCAGCAGGTGTTTGAGCCTGTGCGCCTGTTGATATTGCCGCAAAACCTATTGCTGCAGATAAAGCAAGTGCTGGAAAAGTTTTCATGAATTAACTCCATTAATATGAAAGCAAAATATTAAACGTTTGAAAAAAATACTTCACACCACTGACAAAGTCAGCAGTAATATTACTTATAAACGTTTAATAAAATATTTTGGCACGGAGAATAAATGATAATGCCTATCATTTCAATATAGAAATGATTATTAGATTGTTATTTATTATTGTTAATAACAAATATTAGGACTAAATTTCAAACTAAAAATAGCATCAGAGGCGCTTTATTGTGGCTAAATGCGGGAAAATCTGAGAATTTATGGTTATAATTCGTTTAAAATACGGTGGCTATTTGTTTATATTTTATTGCTCTATCAAATAATTTAAATATAATCAAGATACCCATAAAACTCCTTAATATAGTGAATTTAAATGAGAATCGGACAATTGCTAAGCAAACCAGATGATTTCATTTTTAAACATTATTAACAGTAAAGATAGACTTATGAATACAGCGATTTACCCCGGCACTTTTGACCCTATTACAAATGGGCATACCGATTTGGTTGAGCGAGCATCTAGACTATTTGATCGGGTAATTGTTGCTGTTGCTTCAAGTCCAAAAAAGAAGCCATTGCTGCCGATAGAAGAACGTGTCAGGCTAGCAAAATTAGTCACCTGCCATTTGCCTAATGTCGAAATTGTCGGTTTTAACTGTCTGTTAGCGGATTTGATACATCAGGAAAAAGCCAACATCATTTTACGTGGCTTAAGAGCGGTGTCTGACTTTGAATATGAGTTCCAACTGGCAAACATGAATCGTCACTTGGCGCCTCAAGCTGAAAGTCTGTTTTTAACACCCTCTGAGCATTTATCTTTTATCTCTTCAACCCTGATCCGAGAGATCTCTAGATTAAATGGCGATGTCAGTAAATTTATACACCCAGCTGTCGAAGACTCCTTAAAGGCGCATCACAACAGCTAAGCAGATAAATATTTTAACCCGGTAAGCGTACACAGGGCCGCTCCCGGCTAACCGTAAATAGCATTTGTGACAAGATAGCTATTTAACTAGTTCTCGTACAGAAATGGGGCCGTATCGAGAGCGACTCAATGGTCTGATGTTCCCCACTAGAGCTGAGTGTTTAGTTGTTCTAAATAACCCTATCTAGTGGTACGCAGATTGAGCCAGCGAGACGCTCGCAGTAGGCATCTATCCTGGATGGGAACTAACCACATTCAACCCTTGCGAGCCTGAGGCTGAAAATGTCATTAATTATTACCGATGAGTGCATCAATTGTGATGTCTGTGAACCTGAATGCCCCAACGAGGCGATCACCCCAGGTGAAGATATCTACGAAATAGACATGAATAAATGTACCGAATGTGTCGGCCATTACGATACACCGCAGTGCGTGGAAGTCTGCCCTGTTGACTGTATTCCAAAAGATCCAGATAACGAAGAAACTCAAGATCAATTGATGGACAAATATATTGGCCTTACATCCTAGTCTATTTTTAACGGGTGTTAGGCACCCGTTTTTATGCGACAGGCTCCTAAGCTAGTTTATTTCCTTATCAGTTAATAACTTATTGAGCTCAAACTCTTCATCGAGTAACTGACCAATAACATTACCGTCTACTAAATGGTGCGCGTACTGCATATGTAAGCAACGCACCTTATCCCAATGCGAGATACCACCGATACCGTAGCGTTCAAACAACCCACTGAAACCGCGCGCGGTTATCAAAGCCCTATCTTCGCTCTGCATCTGCTCAGTGCGCTTTTGTACATATTGCTGATGATTAGCATAAAACTGCGCTTTCAGTACCTCATCTTCTTGAATGCGCTGCTCTATTTGCTTTACCCAACCCTGTGTCTCTATGGCAGCAATTGCCTTGTGCAAGTCTTTCGAACACAGCCAATACAAGGTAGGAAAAGGCTTATCGTCCACAATGCTACGCATCTGCAAGACGAGAGGCACACCATTGGCCGCCCTTGCCGCTATTGTCACAATGCCCTGCGGCTCTCGGCCTATCTGAGCGCGAATAATATCTATATCTTTCTGGGAAATTTCCACTGGTCTTCTCTTGTCTATTGAATAGTTATACTTCGGCGAATAGCATTATTGCTATACATGCCCGTATTGTTCACCAGCACCTAACCATCTGCGCGTGACTGCTTTACACAGTGGATAATCGCTGCTGACCTCTTGCGCTAGCTGCTGCACGCTATCTAGCAAATCGCTATCGCGTTGCAAATCGGCTATTTTAAATTGCATTTCGCCTGTTTGACGCGTTCCTAGCACTTCGCCGGGGCCTCGAATTTGCAAGTCCTTTTCAGCGATGACAAAACCATCATTACTGTCTCGCATTATCTGCAAGCGCTGCTTACCTGTGTAAGATAGCGGCGCACGATACATTAACAGGCAGAAACTCTCAACGCGGCCACGCCCTACTCGCCCGCGTAATTGATGCAATTGCGCAAGTCCCAATCGCTCAGGATTTTCAATAATCATCACACTGGCGTTGGGCACATCCACGCCAACTTCGATCACTGTCGTTGCCACTAATAAATCCAATGTAGGCTCAACATCAGCAGATCCTTTAAATTTCGCCATTATCGCAACTTTTTCAGCACCTTTCATGCGCCCATGTATTAAGCCAATACGTAAATTAGGTAACTGCTCTTGTAACTGCTGCGAAGTAACTTCTGCCGCCTGGCACTGCAGCGCCTCAGACTCTTCTATCAAGGTACATACCCAATAGACTTGGCGCTTTTCTTCGCAGGCGAGCTTGACCCTAGCGATCACTTCATCACGTCGCTCATCGCCAATCACCACCGTTTTAACAGGCGTTCGACCGGGAGGTAGCTCATCGATGATTGAGCAATCTAAATCCGCATAGGCACTCATTGTGAGTGTTCGCGGGATAGGTGTCGCTGTCATAATAAGCTGATGTGGAGAGCGTGTACCGTCACGCCCTTTTTCCCGTAAACTGAGTCGCTGATGCACGCCAAATCGATGCTGTTCATCAATAACGGCTAAACCTAAGTTATAAAAACGTACTTCTTCTTGAAAAAGTGCGTGAGTACCCACTATCACCTGAACCTCACCATTGGCGTAGCTTTCTAGCTGCTTCTCTCGTTTTTTACCTTTGATTTTGCCGGTTAGCAAACCCACTGTGACATTTAGCGGCTCTAGCCATGCTTTAAAACATAAAAAGTGCTGTTCCGCCAATATTTCAGTGGGTGCCATGATAGCTGATTGGTATTTATTCTCTACTGCTTGTAAAGCCGCTAGCGCTGCAACCACAGTTTTACCTGAGCCGACATCTCCTTGAACTAAACGTAACATCGGCTGGTTTTTATTTAGATCTAGTGCTATCTCAGAGCCAACTCTTTGCTGAGCACCTGTTAAAGAAAAAGGTAATTGTTGAAGAAACTGGCTAACGAGATGCGCTGGTGCTTTGAGCGCGAAGCCACCTTGAAGCTGTACTTGCCTGCGTATTTGCAGCAATGTTAAATGATGTGCTAGTAACTCTTCAAAAGCTAATCTTCGCTGTGCAGGATGCTTTCCTTGTAGTAACATTTCGCGATCGGCCTGCGGTGGTGGAGCGTGCAGAAACTGTAATGAACGACTTAGTTCCGCAAGCTTCCAACGTTTACGCATAGCTTCTGGTAGCAACTCTGGTAATTCGCCCGTTTCCAACCAACTCAGCGCTTGGCTCATTAAAACACGCACTCTATTTTGCTGTAACCCCTCAGTCATAGGGTAGACTGGCGTTAAGGCTTCATCAACGCTGTTTTCTAGCTCTGCATCTTGGGCTTTGTACTCTGGATGTACCATCTCCAAACCATTAGGGCCCGGTCTCACTTCACCAAAGCAGCGCAGTAATTTACCTTTACTTAAGCTGTTCTTTTGCGCCGCGGAAAAATGAAAAAATCTCAATGTCAAACTCGCCGTCCCATCACTCACTCGGCACAGTAATGTCTTTTTTTTGCCAAACTTTATTTCACAGGTGGAAACTTGTGCTTCGATTAGAGCTTCATCGCCTATACGCAGTGTGTTAATGCTCTTCAGATTAGTTCTATCTTGATAGCGAATAGGCAGGTGGAACAGTAAGTCTTGTAGGTTTTCTATTCCCAAGCGTTCAAGTTTATTTTGCATCGCTGCGCCGACACCCTTGAGTACAGTCACTGATGGTATAACGCCCTTATTAACGCTCATTTGCAGCCTCCGTTGGTGAGATCTCTTGCAAGGCATTTAACAAACAATCTATCGCTTTTATTCTTGGAAAGCTAGCACGCCAAGCCAGCGCAACTGTTCTGCCTGGCTTGGGCTCACTAAATGGCACACAGACTAGCCCATCACTCATACGCGTGCTTTTAACCGCGCAACTTGGAATAACACTACTGCCCAATCCTGAGGCCACCATCATCCTAATCGTTTCAAGAGAGCTTCCCTCTGTAGCATGATGCTGAGCGTTAAGCGCATGTTGTAAAGGTTCTGAAGACTCTAATACCTGATCTCTAAAGCAGTGACCTTCTCCGAGCAACAAGAGCTCTGTTTGGTTTAAATCAGCAGATGCTATTAACTGTTTATCGCACCAGGGGTGAGATGGATTCAACAGCATCAGAAACTCTTCTTTATACAGAGGTGTTGTCACTACATCAGGCTCATCAAAAGGCAGTGCAACTATAATGGCATCTAACGCACCGCTAATTAATTTAATCCGCAATTTTGCGGTGAAATTCTCTTCGATATAGAGCGGCATTTTAGGTGTGCTCATACGCAACTGATGTACTAATTGCGGGAATATATAGGGACCTATAGTATGAATAGCACCTACCTTGAGTGGTGAGTTCAACTGATCTTTATCAAACATTGCCAATTCTTTCATATGATCAGCTTGTTGTAGAGTTAGCTGAGCTTGAGCAATTATTTTTTTGCCAATATCGGTCGTTGTAACACTGCTTCTTCCCCGCTCGAATAGTGTGACGTCTAGCTCATCTTCTAATTTTTTAATCGCGACGGACAAAGTAGGCTGACTGACAAAACACTGCGTAGCCGCTCTCCCGAAGTGCTCAGTTTGAGCGAGAGTAACAATGTAGCGCAACTGCGTGAGTGTCATATATAATTCTCAATCATTATTGTAATTATTTCATTATACCCAAAGGATTAGGCGTTAAACCATGGATAAATTTCGAATTTTAATTGTTGGCTGCGGAGACGTTGGCTGTCATTTAGCAAACCTGTTGCAGCCCTCTTATACGGTTTACGGCATGCGACGCAATACATCTAACCTTCCTGAAAACATCATTGCTTTAGCAGCCGATTTTACTAAGCCTGAAACACTAAAACATCTACCTGCTGTCGATATCATCATTTACTGTGCAGCCCCTGCTAAAAATGGTACCGACAGTTACCAAGATACTTACTTGCAAGGTTTCAGTAATGTTATAAAAGCATTGCCTAATACTGTAAAACACGCCTTTTTTACCTCTAGTACAAGCGTGTACGCGCAAGATGACCATCAATGGGTAAACGAGCAGTCGCCTACGCTCGCACAAAGCCCTAAAGCCAGGATTATGATAGCAGCTGAGCAACAAGTGCTTAGCACTACTTTCCCCAGCACCGTGGTACGTTTTAGCGGCATTTACGGCTTTGATCGCTTACACCTACTCAATCAGGTATTAACCAACACCACAAGCCCTAGCCATCAGGCACATTATACTAATCGAATTCATGTTGAGGATTGTGCGGGGGTATTGAAACATTTGATAGATAAAGCCTGTGCTAACCAGCCTCTTGAGAGAATCTATTTAGCCTGTGATAATCGCCCGGTATTAAAATCACAAGTATTGCATTGGTTGGCAGAACAGACCAACAGCCAGCAACCTGTTTCTCTTGACGCTAACAAGAAAAGCGGCAAGCGTTGTGACAACTTATTATTAATTAAATCCGGTTATCAGTTTCGCTATCCAGATTACCAGTTTGGCTACAGTGCTATTCTAAAGCGATTACAAATTTGCCGCAAAAGTTCGGCATAAAAATAGCCACTACAATTTTTACAAGCTAACTGCTAAAATTGATCCATATCAAATAACCTTTGATGATTTAGGCTCCATCTAATTCACTCTTAAAATAAAGGATGCACCGTGTCAAAACAAGATGAGAACTATCAAGATTCGACAGGCCTTGGCTGGGTAATCATAGTCGCTGTAGCTTTAGTATGGGCAACAATGCCTGTTAGCATTGGCATATTTAAATACGTTTTATAAGCAATTAGTTTCCATCCTGAAACAGAAACCTACTATGGCCCTGTTCCTCGACGAGAACTCGTTACCATTAAAAAAGGGAGCAACAGCTCCCTTTTAATATTTAGGCTAAATGGCACAATGCCATGCGCATTCACTCAAACTAAAGCGTTATTTGTTCTACCCCATTTGCACTACCCATGAGTAATACATCAGCGTTACGTTGTGCAAACAGACCATTAGTGACAACGCCAACTATGCCATTGATTTTCTCTTCGATGCCTTTGGCATCGCTGATATCTAAATTGTGCACATCCAAGATTACATTACCATTATCCGTTATCACGCCTTGGCGATAAACAGGTTGTGCATCCAATTTGCACAATTCGCGCGCCACGTGTGATCGCGCCATAGGTATAACCTCAACCGGCAACGGAAAATCGCCAAGTATATCAACTTGCTTCGAGCTATCGACGATACAAACAAACTCTTTTGCCACCGCAGCCACGATTTTCTCCCGCGTTAGAGCGGCCCCTCCGCCTTTGATCAGGTTCAAACGAGGATCAAATTCATCCGCGCCATCCACATAAACCTGCATTTCATTAACATCATTTAACTCATATACACTGATGCCTAGGTCAGTTAAACGTCTTGCCGTTTCATCAGAGCTTGCAACAGCCCCTTGAAACATATCCTTAATTTTACCTAGCTCTGTAATAAACAAATTTGCAGTAGAGCCCGTACCGACACCAACAATGCTTTCTTTATTCAATTTTGGTGTTATATATTCTATTGCAGCCTTAGCTACCGCTAATTTCAATTCATCTTGCGTCATAATAGGCTTCTTAGTTAAATTTTTGAGCAATTATACCTAGATTAGTGCCTGTCTCACAGCGCTAGTGGTGCACTCTAGCATTTAGTTTTCTAAATTAATAACGCGTCTATAGACGCAAGATGTTCGACCAAGTAGCATGGCCAAACTCTTTCTTACCACCAACAAAAGATAATTATTATGCCTAATCCTTACATAAAAAAAATCCTTAAAGCTAGGGTTTATGACGCCGCCATAGAAACACCCTTAGATCATGCGCCGGTGCTGTCAAAACGTATTGGAAATAAAGTATTGCTCAAGAGAGAAGACTTACAGCCGGTTTATTCCTTCAAAGTTCGTGGTGCCTACAACAAAATGGCTCAACTATCTGAAAAAGAAAGAAATGTTGGTGTTATCACGGCTTCAGCCGGCAATCACGCTCAAGGTTTAGCGATGTCCGCCAAGATCATGGGCGTCAGGGCCGTTATCGTTATGCCTAAAATCACCCCTAGCATTAAAGTCAACAATGTTATCTCTCTTGGTGGCGAAGTCATTTTACACGGCGAAAATTTCGATAGTGCTAAGGCGCATGCAGAGCAATTAAGCGCTGATCATGGCTACACATACTGCCCACCTTTTGATGATCCTGATGTTATTGCTGGTCAAGGCACTATAGCGATGGAAATCCTCAAGCAACACAGCGGGCACATTGATGCCATTTTTGTCCCTGTGGGCGGGGGTGGATTAATCGCAGGCATCGCTGTATATATCAAATATTTAAGCCCTGAAACTAAAATTATTGGCGTTGAATCAAGTGAATCTGCCTGTTTAAAAGCAGCACTGGATGCCGGAGAGCCTGTTACTTTGCCCCAAGTGGGAATATTTGCCGATGGTGTTGCTGTAGCCACTATCGGTAAACATACTTTTGCTGTCGCCAAAGAGCATGTCGACGCAGTTATTACTGTTAATACTGATGAAATTTGCGCGGCGCTTAAGGATATCTTTGATGATACTCGCTCTATTTGTGAACCTTCTGGAGCTCTGGCCGTAGCCGGCTTAAAAAAGTATGTACAACAGCAGCAATGCAGCGATAATACTTTAATAGCCATTAACTCTGGCGCGAATATGAATTTCAGTCGCTTGCGTCACATCGCAGAGCGCACCGACCTTGGCGAGAAGCGAGAAGCCTTGTTAGCAGCGCAAATATCTGAAAAGCCAGGCAGCTTCCACAAATTCTGTGCCGCACTTGGCAATAGAAATATCACTGAGTTTAACTATCGCTACAGTGATAGCGACACGGCAAACATTTTTGTCGGGGTCACCACTGACCCGCAGGGAGATGAAAAAGCCGGCTTAATTGCACAATTAATCAGTGTAGGTATTCCCGTTGAAGACTTGTCTGACAATGAAATTGCAAAGATTCATATTCGTTATATGGTAGGCGGCCATAACCAAAAACCTGATACAAACGAGCTTGTGTTCAGGTTTGAGTTTCCGGAAAAACCTGGCGCTTTGCTAAATTTCTTAAACACTTTAGGCGGTCGCTGGAACATCTCGATGTTCCACTATCGCAACCACGGCTCAGATTTTGGCCGTGTACTGGTAGCATTGCAGGCTAAAGAAGAAGAAAAGCCTAAAATAATCAAGTTCTTAGACGAAATAGCTTATCATTATTGGGAAGAGACAGAGAACAGAGCGTTTAAGCTATTTTTGGGCTAAATTTATACAAACACTAAGGAGCGATAAAATACGCGCCCTAGCCCGACTAGGGGCGCTCAAAACCGCACTACCTTAACAGCCTTAGTAAAAATGCAATAATTTTCAATACAACGAACTATTCAGGCACACCAGCCGGGTAGTTGAAGCTTTTGGTAAACAGAGCTTTCAAAGAAAACAACACCACAGATGTTAACCCCCAGCTCAAACCAACAACCACCCCAATATCCATTATTCCTCGCCATGGCATAGGCATATGCTTAACTAAGCTCACTATCAACATGATGCCTGCTGTCAAACAGAATATAAAAATTATACGTTTTCTTTCTGCATCAAAGAAACCTAAACAGAATAAAGGTGCTAACAAAAACCTTAAGGGTGTTAAATTTTTCAGTAAATAACGCACCCTAGACGCCACTCTTGGAGAAAAACTTTGTTGGAAGCCTTTGTATCCTTCAAAATATGCCATGAAAACAATCCAGGTACACATCACAGCCCACTGCCATATTGTCAGCGCATTAAAGTCTATCTGGACGGCAATCACAGATAGTTTAGCAATGGCACTACCCAAAAATAGACAGACACCTACAAAGCCCCAAAAAGCAGCTACGCGACCCAGCATAATCTTAATTCCAAAAAGCGCCATTATACTTATTGCATCTAACCTTTTAAATCCTTATTAGCGTCAAATCACCTATCAATTATTAAATATTTTTCCACTTCTATTTAAATATTCAGACATAAGTTGATTTAAATCAACCATTTAAAATAATTTTATATTTAAAATCTTAATCAACAGCTAGTTTGCTGATATGCAGTTAAGAAAATAGAAATCTAATAAAAATAATAAACAGGAAATAGAGATGAGAGAAAACCTTCCCGTTACCCAAATAGAAGAACGTGTTTCGGCCAGCCAAAATATACTTTCTACGACGCAACCTGATGGCAAGATCAAATATGTCAATCAAGACTTTCTTGATATAAGCGGCTTTACAAAAGAAGAATTACTAGGCAGAGATCATAATATTGTCAGGCACCCAGACATGCCGCAAGCCGCCTTTAAAAGCCTTTGGAATACTATGCATGCCCATAAATCTTGGCTGGGCTTGGTTAAGAACCGCTGCAAAAATGGTCATCATTATTATGTTTCAGCCCTAACGACACCGGTTATTAAAAACGGTAAGATTTTTGAAATCCAATCGGTCAGAACTCAACCTACTCAAGAGAGTATTGATCGAGCTAATGATATTTATCAACAGCTTAATCATGGAAAAACGCCAAATCAAATTAAAAGCAGTATCTTCTCACTAACTGTTAATTTTCTAATACTTCAAGTGATCGTAGCTATATGTAGCATAGCTGCTGTGGCATTTACATCAAACACAACGGCATTGTTTATCATAGGCCTATGCGGAGCCAGCTCCATTGCTGTGAGTATTCTCCTTTTAAAACCTTTCCGTTCCCTTGTTAAAAAAGCTAAAAAAATTCATACCGATAATGTAGCCCGCTATATTTATACTGGAAAAAATAACGACATAGCCCAAATTGAGTTAGCATTTAGTTTCCAATCCGCTGAAGCATCCTCATTAATCGGTCGCATGTCAGATAGCGCCAAGCAATTAAACATTGGAACAAGCGCCCTTAGCGGAGTCGTTCAATCAAATGACAGAGCTGCTGAAACTCAATTCTCAATGACCGACCAAGCAGCAGCAGCTGTTGAAGAAATGTCGTCTTCTGTGCAAGAAGTTGCCAAGAATGCTAGCAATGCAGCTGCTGCTGCCAAGATTAGTTTAGAAATAACAAAGACTAGCCAGATAAAGCTCAACCAAAACAAAGATTCTATAATGAACCTTTCCAAGGAGGTTAGCTGCGCCTCCACCATTATTGAAAACCTTAAACAAAGCAGTAACGCCATTACTTCTGTATTAGATGTAATTAGAAGCATCGCAGATCAAACTAACCTTCTAGCATTAAATGCAGCCATTGAAGCAGCAAGAGCCGGAGACGCAGGCCGAGGATTCGCAGTTGTAGCCGATGAAGTGCGCTCTCTTGCCACTAGAACCCAAGCTTCTACAGAGGAAATTCAGGAAATCATTGAATCTTTGCAAACAGGAACGAAGGATGCAGTGGATAGCATGGCATCTAGTGAGAGGCATGCCGTCATTTGTGCCCAAGAGAGCGAACAGATGGTAGATCAACTACAACAAATACATGGCTCGGTTGATAATATAACCGACATGGCCGCTAATATTGCTACAGCAGTAGAGCAGCAATCGTCTGTTGCAGGTGAAATTAGTAACAACCTGTTAGATATTCGTCAGCTTGCTCAAGAAAACCTAGAGTCAACCGTTGCATCTGACGCATGCTCTGATTTCGACACAATGGCGGTTGATATGAATGAACTCGCTGTGCAATTTTGGAATAGAAAAATGTCAAATTAAGCAAATCAGCGCAATACCTTAGGGATTGCGCTGATGTTTCACGTGAAACTAGTTGCTACTATTACTGGCTTCTAAGCTTAGCAAATACTTCATGAGTCGCTGGACGAATAGCACGCCAAATATAGAAAGCTTCAGCGGCCTGCTCAACTAACATTCCTAAACCATCAATAGTATTTCCGGCATTAAGAGCCTGTCCCCACTGATTAAACGTCGTTGTTTGATTAGAATACATCATGTCATATAAGACAGAATGAGAACCAACAACCACCTCAGGTATAGGAGGTAACTCATTGTTTAATGAGGCGGATGTCCCGTTTATGATAAGATCAAAACGAGTATCTAGATCACTAAAGCCAGAAGTTGATATTGAATAATCTTTAGCAAAGACTTGTTTTAGCTGTTCCGCTTTACTCAAAGTTCTATTCGCAATTGTGATACTGGCTGGATTTTCTTGAATAATAGGGCCTAGCACGCCTCTAACAGCACCTCCAGCACCTAAAACAAGTACTGTCTTACCCTCGAAATCAAACCCATAGTTATTCTTTAGGTCATTTACCAGCCCTAGTCCATCGGTATTATCACCGAATATATCGCCATCTTTAAATGATAAAGTATTCACCGCTCCCGCTAATTCGGCGCATTTAGAAAGCTTAGTAGCAATGGCCCAGGCCTTTTCCTTAAATGGAACAGTGACATTGACACCAGATACGCCACTGGAAATAAAATCTGCAATAGCTTGTTCAAATCCGTCTACTGATACCAAAAAAGGCTTATAGCACATATCTTGCTGCGTTTGCAGCGCGAACGCTTGATGTATAGCCGGGCTCTTTGAGTGCGAGATAGGGTTTCCCACGACACCATATTTTGCGACATTTGTATTACTCATATCAATCAACCCAGCCATTCTTTGTTAATAAGAAAATCAGAATACAACCGAGCTTCATGACTACTTTCAACAACTTGATAGTCATAGCTCCATTTAACCTCAGGGGGAAGAGACATTAAAATAGACTCGGTCCGTCCGTTAGATTGCAGACCAAATAAAGTGCCTCTATCATATACCAAATTAAATTCTACATAGCGGCCGCGTCTATGTAGCTGAAAATCTTTTTGACTGGCGCTAAATTGCATGTGTTTTCTTTTATTAACGATTGGCAGATAAGCGTCTAGATATGAATCGCCGACTGAACGCATGAAACTAAAACTTTGTTCAAAGCCTTGCTCAAAGAGATCGTCAAAAAATAACCCGCCTATGCCACGAGGCTCATTTCTATGTTTAATAAAAAAATAATCGTCACACCATTTTTTATACTTTGCATACAATTGCGTACCAAATGGCTGACAGCTATCTTTAGCAACTTGGTGCCAGTGAATGCAATCCTCTTCGTAGCCATAATAGGGGGTTAGATCAAGCCCTCCACCAAACCACCATACAGGCTCTTCACCCTCTTTCGAGGCAATAAAGAAACGTACGTTAGCATGGGAAGTAGGAACATGTGGGTTTTTGGGATGCACCACTAAAGACACACCCATAGCTTCAAAACTACGCCCAGCCAGCTCTGGTCGAGCAGCCGTTGCAGAAGCAGGCATGTTTTCACCTAAAACATGGGAAAAATTAACACCGGCCTTTTCAAATACAGCCCCGTCAGTTAAAACGCGGCTAATCCCTGATCCACCTTCTGGTCGATCCCACTGATCTACAATAAACTCTGCAGCACCGTCTTCTTTTGAAAGGCCTACGCATATCGCTTGTTGCAATTCTAGCAAGTATGACTTCACTGCTTGCGCATTGACATTGGACATTAAATTCCACCTTATGATATAGATGTAGTACGTTGAAAGAAATAAAATTTAGGCTCTAGCGGAGCGACTTTCCACTATTTAATACACAGATATTACTGGGACTGGTATTACCTCCAGTAACGCCACTGACATAGAGATCAACTGTATTGCCAAAATAGTTTACCGATTGCTCCTGAGTAAGCGCTGAAGGCATTCCCGAAGGGTTTGCGGACGTTGACACCAACGCTCCCCCAAACGCCTCACAGAGAGCGATGACGAGCGGATGATCAGTAACACGCACGGCAATCGAGCTATGCTTACCTTTTACCCAGGCTGGATAAACTTCATTGGAGTCCTCAATGACCCATGTGTTAGGCCCAGGCCAACTGTCATTAAGCGTCTGTACTTGATCATCGCTTAAACCCGTTAACAAAGCTGATATTTGGCCCATATTCGCAGCCACTAATATCAGCCCTTTAGATTCCGGTCGATTTTTAATCTGGAGGATTTTGTGTACAGCGGCTTGATTGAATGGATCACAACCCAAACCCCAAACTGCTTCAGTGGGATAAGCAACAATGCCGCCAATGATTAACTCACGGGCGGCATTGTTAAGTGCTTTTGCATTTAGTTCCAAGGGGTTATTACACTTCCCCATTGGCAAGCATTGCCTGTAGAGCTTCATCTTTAGCAACAACTGCATCACAATTCGCCTGGCGATCATCGCGAACTCGTTGAGCAAGAGCTTCATCGCCTACAGCCATAATTTGAGCTGCAAGGTAAGCTGCGTTTTTTGCACCCGCTTTACCAATAGCAACGGTAGCAACTGGAATACCACCGGGCATCTGCACCGTTGAAAGCAAGGCATCTAAGCCATCAAGTGAAGATTCAATCGGAACACCAATCACAGGCTTAGTTGTAGCAGCGGCTACAGCACCCGCTAGATGAGCAGCCATACCGGCAGCGCAAATGAAAGCCACAGCTCCACGTTTGTCAGCATCTTTTACATAGTTATGAGTTTGTGTAGGAGTTCTATGCGCAGAACTCACTTTAACTTCAAAACTGACCTCTAGGCTTCTTAGTACAGCGATAGAAGCTTTCATGGTAGGAAGGTCTGAATCAGACCCCATTAGGATTGCAATAAATGGTTTAGACATAGTAACTCCAAGTCAAAATAAATTTGTGGACATTGTCCAGATCTAATGCGCAAATTTCAACCTTTATCAGTAGTATTTCACCCTGAAACGAAACATTGATACGGCATATTAACCAAAAGCAAACGAGCACAATTAAATGATTCTACGGATAGAGACCCCGTCGTTCTCAATAAGTCCTTGTAACTCAAGATCTACCAACATTGAGAGAAGATCCAACTCATACAAACCCGACATATTCGCCAATTCAACAAGTGACATAGAACCGAAGTCAATGAGCTCTAACAAACCTTGTAATGCAGGCTCCAGAGGAATACTTTCAGCTTGGGTCTCTATAAATGCATGCGCGGCAACGAACTCACTAACAATATCATCCACATTTTGAACTAACTTAGCCCCCTCTGAAATCAGTCTATGACAGCCAACACTCCCAGGGTAGTCAATGGGTCCAGGCATAGCAAAAACCTCCCTGTTCTGCTCAAGAGCTGTTCTAGCAGTAATAAGAGTACCACTTTTCAATCTTGCTTCGACAACCAAGACACCAAGAGAAAGACCACTAATAATTCTATTCCGTCTAGGGAAATTAGCGGCGACAGGCGCGCACCCGGGCAAGTACTCACTAACCCAGCATCCGCTATCAAGTATTCTGTGTGCTAAGGCTTCATTACTGCGCGGATAAACACTACTTAAACCAGCTCCCATCACAGCAACACTCAACCCTCCGGCGTCAAGCGCCCCTGCATGGGATGCACCATCAACCCCCTGCGCCAACCCACTGGTAACAACAAACCCTGCCTGGGTTAATTGGCCGGCAAAAGAATATGCATGCCGAAGCCCTGAACTACTTGCATTTCTACTTCCTACAATGGCAATTTGTTTAGACGACAAAACATCAACATCACCTTTGTAAAACAAATAAATAGGTGGATCGGGTATTTGCTTTAGCAAATAAGGATAAGCAACATCACACTGATTAATCATATATATATTTTGGCGTTTTAACTGCAGCTCTATCTTCAATATTTCAGCGTACAACTCCCCTACGCCGCTCAAAAAGGCACTAATGAGTGCAAATTGCATGGAGCTAAGATAGTTTTTTAAAAAACTGCTACTAGGGACAACTCGGGGCGGGAGAATAGAAATAATACTGTCTATTTTTTTTCGGCCTATCCTTGGGATAAGGCTTAGTGCAATTAGGAAACGGTTATAGTCGGATAATTCATTCATGCTCACCCCCAATAATTGGCGATGAGCCAAAAGGTTACTCGGTCATACTGACAGCATCTCCAGGTGAGATTGTGTCATCAGCGCTCAATACAATAGCATAACTCAAATTATCAAAAACATTCACAACCATTAGATTACCAACAATTTGGTTGGTGATTTGTACCGTTTCTTGCGTTTTTGGATCTATTACATCAAGTGGGGCTTTGACTATGTTAAACACATGGCCGGGAACAACCCCTGAGTCATGCCCTAGATTAAGAACAACACCGTCGTATCTGGCAATCTGGAAATTATCATTGACCTGCGAGACAACTTTGCCCTGTACATCTACTGGCCCTGCTGCCAAATAATACAGAGGACGAAGCTTCAGCTCCTGAGCGCGCACTATAATATCACCTTTGTGAATGAGTCCGTTTGAACTCGTCACTAACGCGCGAGTAATGTCACCTTGCTTCTCTATAACCTCAACGCTACCGACTTTTATTATTTCGGTATTGTTACTATCAAAACCTTGTTCCAAACCGTATGTTTTGCCAACCCTGTACACATGATACAGGTTGAAATCAGGGTCTAAGACACCTCTTAGAAACACCTCATCGCCCTTGCCTATCAACTCCCGCAGTCCTTCTCCGGCTAGCACGTACGGCATTGCATCAACCCTGCTTGCATCAACAATACGATGCGATACAACAAAAGATTGTAGCGCAATTTTAGGAATTGCTGTGATTGGTGTAAATTGATTCACAGAACGTGCTTTAGGAGAAAGCTTGCTCGAATTTGACTTTGATAACGAAAGAAACGGCTTGCCGCCACGATAGGAGAGAAAGATAATATCACTAGGGTATATTAAATGTGGATTTTTGATCTGAGCGTTTTTTTCCCAAATTTCTGGCCAAAGCCAGGGGGACTTTAAAAAAACTCCGGATATATCCCATAAAGTATCCCCTTTTTTGACAACATATTGGTCAGGATGATTATTCTTTAAAATAGTTTGCGCACTTAACGACACGCAAAACAAACTAAAAACTAAAACGAACAAAAACTTCGGTGCAACATGAACTATTTTCATATATTCCTCTGACACTAAGCAATACTATTACTTTGAAAAATGGTTGAATTATATACCAGAAAGGCCCATTTAGCATATTTTAAAAAAAGCGGAAAATTATCTAACATTAAGCAAACAACACTCAGTATAATAGAACAAATCGTTCACAAAATTGGATATTGAACATGGCAATTCTTTCGATTCTGGAATACCCGGATAAAAGATTGAGGACAATAGCGAATAAAGTCGACTCTAACTCCGCAACAATTCAGCAGCTCATACATGATATGTTTGAAACCATGTATGAAGCACCAGGCATAGGTCTTGCTGCTTCTCAGGTCAATGAACATCTACAATTAATAACCATGGACCTATCAGAAGACAAAGATCAACCAATGGTACTCATTAATCCCACCTTTGAAGTCCTCAATTCTGAGACAGATGACATGCAAGAGGGCTGCCTTTCCATTCCCGGCTTTTATGAAACACTACACAGACCCAATCACATACGTGTTTTAGCTTTAGACAAAGACTTTGAACAACAAGATTTTGAAGCACAAGGGTTACTCGCAGTGTGTATCCAGCACGAGATAGATCACTTGAATGGTATGCTGTATGTTGATCATATATCGAGACTTAAACGAAACAGAATAAAATCAAAATTAGAGAAAGCACACAAATTAGCTAACCACTAATCTGCTTCACACCATAGATTAAGGCCTATCATGTCAAAACCGTTACGAATAGTCTTTGCAGGCACACCTGATTTTGCAGCGCAAACTCTTGCATCATTAATCAATAGCCAACATGAAGTTATTGCGATCTACAGCCAGCCTGATAGAAGATCAGGGCGTGGCAAGAAAATCACTCAAAGCCCAGTTAAAAAGCTCGCGCTTGAACATAATATCGACATCTACCAGCCACTAAATTTTAAAGACAGCTTAGATGTAGAACAACTTGCCGCCCTTAATGCTGACATCATGGTCATTGTTGCATACGGCTTGATTTTGCCCCAATCGGTATTAGACACCCCTCCTCTAGGATGCATAAACGTGCATGCCTCTCTGCTTCCTAGATGGCGAGGGGCTGCTCCTATAGAACGGGCCGTACTTGCTGGTGACCGTATTACAGGCGTCACTATCATGCAAATGGATAAAGGCCTTGATACTGGCGATATGCTTAACACCCTTACTGTTGATATAACTGATTCAATGAACAGTGCAGAGCTACACGACTTGCTTATTGACATCGG
>Ga0209395_1002221_pt1 | contig 25953 bp, 23 predicted proteins | sample GOMGulsemesocosm_3_FD_184635 | JGI IMG/M metagenome (GOLD analysis project Ga0209395, IMG submission 184635) | Methane-oxidizing microbial communities from mesocosms in the Gulf of Mexico - GOM9D Gulf of Mexico (SPAdes) (version 2) | ecosystem: Environmental > Aquatic > Marine > Cold seeps... | reverse complement strand
GGTTACTAAATTACAATTTGGAAAGTGATATGGAAAACGACATTGAAAACGGGATTATTATTAGAACGGCAAATGAAAATGACCGAGATTTTATTTTTAAACAATCACCACGTCTAGCAGAAGTTGCTCAATTACCATGGCATGATGATGCCGTTGTCCAAAAAATGCAAGATGACTATATAACTCAAATGCTCAGTGAAACATCTATTCCTCAAAAAACCTTCATAGCGGAAAAAAATAAAGTACCTTTGGGGTTTATTCATGTTCGTTCACATAAAGATAGTATATCGGATGAAATGTGTGGAACCGTTCCTCTATTAGCGGTAGCGCCTTCGGCACAAGGCATGGGGATAGGAAAACTTTTGGTTAAATCTGCTGAGGATTGGGCTAAAGGTTTAGAATACCGTTTGTTGCATTTAGAAGTTTTTGCCAGTAACAACAAGGCTTATGACTTTTATCAGAATCAGGGGTTTAAAGCTGAAACTATTCATATGATTAAGCCTCTTTCACTAAAACCTCGATAGTTGTTGCTCCTAACTCAAATATAAAAGAAATTGGGTACTAGTATTTTTACATGGCTAAATATAGTGTTACTTAAATTTAATTAAACACGGTTGGATGTTATTGTTAAACCTTTCAAGAAATGATTTATTTCTCTCTAAAAATAGATGACTAAAGTAAACGCCCATATTTTTAGTTTCTTTGACTAATGCATAATAGTCTGTTTTTTCTTTACCCAAGTCGAGTATTGTTTTTTCAAAAACTAGTGAGTTTTCCAAAATGACATCTACTCGTTGTTCTTCAAGCATTTTAACTAAAGCCTGTTGAGTTTTTGGCGCGGCAACAATATTGTATTCTCCGAGTTTAAGGGAATGTAAAGCATTTGAGCCAGCACGTGCCGCTATCTTCTTTGATTGAATATATTCCAGAGTAAATTGTTCAAATGGCAAATTTACTGTATTTGTTTTTGCATAAAAAACCCGTTGTTGTGGTAAAAATAAGTTACTTAAAGTTGCATAGCTATCTCTTACTTCATTTTGAGAAGCTGAAAAAAATCCATCGAGATGATTAACTTTTGTTTCAAACTGTACGCGTTTCCAAGGTTTTTTATGAATTGTAAAAGGCTGATTTATTCGGGCCATAATACAGGCAACTGTTCTAACAGCTATACCATCAGCACCACTAGGTGTATCAATATGATATGGAGGCCATTCTTTTTTAGTTCCTAGCTTTACAACAGTTTGTGAATTGGCAAATATTGAAAAACAATACAAAAAAAGGCCTAAAGAGGTTCGTTTATACATTAACTTCTCACACCCGTTGTTTATTTTAACTATAGCAGTAAATAAATTTCTAACTTAACTCGACTTTAGATTAGTGATGTATTGGTACTATCTGAGTTTTTGAAGTGAAGAGATAGAGCATAGTCGTATAAAATTATGGTGTAATTATACTAGTTTTTTTGGTGTATTAAGCAGGAGTTGTTCCTGTTATACATTGTAATGAAAATATAGTAGCGCAATTCCCCGAATGGAAGGGGTCGATGTTAACCAAGTTTATTTGTGTGTTGTTGAACATTTAATCTCGTTAAAAATTACGCTCTGTTTTAATTTAATAGCTTTAGTTCTTTTCTTTTATATTTCAATGTGTGGGTGTAACAGCAGGCATATTACTGTAAATTATACAGTTACTTATTCTTTAAACTAATTATTATGAAACCAATCCGCTTGACCCAATACTCACACGGCGCAGGCTGTGGTTGTAAAATTTCCCCTTCGGTACTTGATGTAATGCTAAAGTCATCACTTGTTTTACCTGAGAATAAAGCACTGTTAGTGGGGAATAGCACCAAGGACGATGCGGCAGTTTATGATATTGGTAATGGTCAAGGTGTGATTTCAACGACGGATTTTTTTATGCCCATTGTTGATGACCCTACTGATTTTGGTAAAATAGCAGCCTGTAATGCCATCAGTGATATTTATGCGATGGGCGGTAAGCCACTAATGGCAATAGCTATATTGGGCTGGCCTGTAAATATTCTAGAACCAGAAATTGCCCAACAAGTACTCGATGGCGCTAGAGCAATTTGTGCTGAAGCGGGTATTCCTTTAGCTGGCGGCCATTCCATTGATGCACCAGAGCCTATTTTTGGATTAGCAGTTACTGGCCTAATTAGTAACTCGCAGATTAAGCGAAATAATACGGCAGGAGTTGGCGATCTTTTGTATTTAACCAAACCATTAGGTATTGGTATTATGACCACGGCTGAAAAACAAGGAAAACTATTACCCGAGCATGCGCAACTCGCGCCACAGGTAATGAAAACCCTAAATATTATTGGCCAAAAATTTGCGGCACTCGAAACGGTTACGGCGATGACCGATGTGACAGGTTTTGCACTGTTAGGTCATCTTTTGGAAATATGTGAGGGCAGCGATGTTGCTGCTGTTATCGATTTTGAAAAAATACCGCTTATAGAATTTGTCAATAATTATGTTGACCAAGGTTGTATCCCTGGCGGCTGTGAACGAAATTTCGACAGCTATGGAGAAGGAGTTGGGGCATTAAGCCCTAAACAAAAAATACTGTTATGTGATCCTCAAACCAGTGGTGGTTTACTGGTGGCAGTTAAGCCTGAAGGCCAAGCAGTTTTTGAAGCATTGTGTCAAGATAATGGTCTCTACTTGCAACCTATTGGTAAATTGGTGGCGGCAACAAGGCCAACGGTGAGTTTGTTATAATGATCATCAATAACTCAGCAATGAAAGATGACAATAACGTTAATAAAAGCTCGACTATTAGTCTTCATGATAGCGCAGACTTTCGTACTATTATTCGTAATAAAATCCCTTTAATGGATGTGCGCGCTCCCATTGAATTTGAAAAAGGTGCTTTTAATCATTCCATTAACTACCCGTTAATGAATAATGATGAACGGGCGGCAGTTGGTCTATGTTATAAAAACAGTGGACAAACCGCTGCTATTACCTTAGGTAATAAGTTAGTCGCTGGGCAGACTAAAGCAAGACGATTGCTACAATGGCAAAAATTTTCAAATACCAACCCACAAGGTTATTTATATTGTTTTCGCGGCGGTTTACGTTCTCAAACTGTGCAACGTTGGTTAAAGGAGTCTGGTATTGATTATCCTCTGCTTATTGGCGGGTATAAAGCACTTCGTCAATTTTTATTTAATGAGATCGAACGGTTAGCGAAACATCCATTAATGATTTTAGCAGGTAATACCGGCTGTGGAAAAACGCCTTTTTTATCTCATTGTGTCAATAGTTTAGATTTGGAAGCTGCTGCAGGTCACCGAGGTTCGAGTTTTGGTAGCTTTGTTACATCGCAATCTAGTCAAATAAATTTTGAAAATAAACTGGCAGAGCAATACATCACAGGTAATTATTCTCAAGAACAAACGTTGATCTTAGAAGATGAAGGTAGGCTAATTGGTAGTGTTCATTTACCTGAATGTTTACGACACGCCATGACTTTAGCGCCAATAGTTGTAATTGAAGAAAGCTTAGAATACCGACTTGAACAGATACACCAAGAATATATCATTAAAATGACAGCCCAATACCAATCCGCATACGGCATTGAAAAAGGTTTTATCGCTTTTAGCGAGTATTTAGAGCAAGGTTTATTCAAAGTGCGAAAGCGTCTTGGTACAGAGCGTTATGGCAAGTTAAAGAAAATACAGGAGTATGCCTTAATTCAACAACAAAAAGGTCAACTATATTATCACCTTGATTGGTTAAAAGCGTTGCTCAATGAATACTACGATCCTATGTATCAATATCAGTTGGGATTAAAGGCAGAAAGAGTCATTTTTCGTGGTAATAACATGCAATGTTTAGCTTTTTTGCAAGATAAGTAAAATAAAACGTCCAGCTTAAATTTAAACAATAATTCTAAAGGAACACCAAGGAATATATGTAGGTTGTATTGATATAAAAAATCAGATGACTAATTACAATATATAGTAGGTCACCCCGTTAGTGTTCTATTAGCCTCATACAAAGATTACACCTATAAGTCGCATTGAAGATGACATCACTTGCTATTAACAAAAACATTGTGATAGTAATGTTGAAATGCTTGTCTATCAGTAACAGGTACCCAGCGCATTAAGCCCTGTTTATAATCATTTGCTTTTCTGGCACTTAATAAAATATTATTGACCTTATCAATTACTTGTTTCCCCCATTCATTTTTTGTACAAGCAACGTGTACCATAGTGGTTTTCTCTGCTTCAATCATTTTCAAGCCGGTTATATTCATTTGCTCCTTCAGAGGTGTTGTTTGTAAATACCAAACGAGTTGAGATGGCTTAACCAAAGTATAATCAATTCTTTTATTCACTAACATTTTGAGCAATTGTTTAATGGGGTGACTGCCGTGATGAATATAAACTTGCTTACTGTTTAAATATGGGAAGATTAAGTTATCTAATGTTTTAGTATACGAGCGTTGATTATGTAGACCGAGGGTTAACGTTTCATCCTTTAATAATGCCTCTAGTGATACAGTGATTGGTTTAGTTACTGTCAATAAAGAGGGAGGACGCATTGCGACTTTATATTCAAGTTGAAAGGCGCTTGGAATGGAAAAATAAAATGTTTTTTCTCGTTTGACATTTTTTTTTAAATTCGCATAACACATATTTATATCTCTTTGACTTGCAATAAGGAAGTCTTCTAAAGCAAGGATACCGATATCGTGCTGATAATTGGGTAAACGTTGTTTTATATAATTGAGGATATGATCCCCGCTGCCAAGCCCTTTTTGCTTTCCATCTAAAATATAAGTTGGTTTTAAGTCGGTGATACGCCAAAAAAGTTTTTCTTTGGCATAACAAATTGGAATGATCAATATCCCCAAGAGTAAAAAAACAAATACAGTTTTTATCACAGCGTTACTCGTTAATATTAGAATGGATTTATGACCTAAAACACCAATTATAGATGTAGGAGGTATTTCTTGAGATAAATTATTTTGTGTATTATATAAAAATATAGCAGATTTTCATCGTCTTTTTAGAGTGAAATGAAAAGAGATAAAGGTAAAATTTACAAATAAATGCTTGTTCGCGTAATTTAAGGATTTTGGTTGTATTGGTCTAATTATAGATAAATAAACGGCTAGCATGACTTAGTGATACTTCCCCAAAAATTCAGTTATCTATTATCAACTCCAGTAAGAATGGCCATCTATTATTTTTTAATAGATAATATCATCAATGCATTTTGGGGAATGTTTATACCTGAATTGTCTTGAGGATTAATATGGTTTTGATTATTTTGATAAAGAGAAGTGAATGGAAACAGCAATGTTAGTCGATAGGTATTTAATCCAATTGGAAAGTCCTTCTGTTGAAGAGTTTTCCATATTAAGAAGTAAAATTGGATGGGATGAAATTGATGTGAATCAAGCAAGAATTAGTTTAGTTAACTCTTTATTTCATGTCACGATACGAGATAAGTCAAAACTTATTGGCATGGGCCGTGTTGTTGGTGATGGTGCAATGTATTTTTATATTCAAGATGTTGTTGTTGATCCCGATTATCAAAATTTAGGCATTGGCTCTGCCTTAATGAGAAATATCGAAAGTTATTTATTAAGGCTAAAAAAGGGTCAACTATTGGCCTTTTAGCTGCAAAAGGAAAAGAAGATTTTTATGCTCACTATGGTTATATACAAAGGCCAAATGATTCGTTAGGTAATGGTATGTGCAAATTTATATGAAATTATCTCTAACAAATGGACAAAATAAATTTAGAGATTTGTTTCAACATTTAACAATCAATTACAGACTAAAGTTTTAGATAACGAGAAAGGTATTTAATTACTCGTCAACTTCCTTTCCCATTCAGCAGCCCAATCTCTTAAAGGATCGAGAGTATTCATCAATGATAATCCCAAATCGGTAAGTTTATATCCTTCTGGGGTTGTACAAACTAACTCTGCTTCATTTAGTTGTTTAATTCTTGTATTTAATACGGAAGGGGACATGTCATCACAGCACTCTTGTAGTGCTCGAAAACTAAGAGGCTGTGAGTTGAGTTCCCAAATAATTCTCATGTTCCATTTGCGGCCGAGTAGATCAAAAACAGCCATAATAGCAACGCCTGAACTAGAGCCTCTTACACTTTTTTTAGGTTTTGGTATCATGATAAAACTTGCGCTTCTAAAAAAGTAGCGGTATAGTCCGCTACGAAATAAGTAGCAAGGCTACATTGTTCTGATAATGCTACATTGTTCTAACACAAAAGCGAGATAATTATGTTTCTAGTAGATATGAGTTTTAATGACATTAATAAAATTACCCCTGAATTAACCAATCAACACAAAAATTATTTAGCACAAGAATATAAAGCTAACAAGTTGATGTTTGGAGGACGAAAGGTGCCTAGAACAGGAGGAATACTTATTTCACAACATACTAATGAACAAGAGCTTAAAGCGGTTTTAAATTTAGACCCTTTTATCAAAAGTGGTGCTGTAAGTTATTCAATCACTGAATTTATTCCGGTTATGGCTTCCAAAGATTATGAAAGTATCGTAGCCTCGTAATATTATTAAAAACGAGAAATAAACCTTTGTAATGTTAGTGCGTTAAATACTTTAGTTAACAAATTTATCGCACTTAAATAGCGTTACATAACATGGAGGAAAGTTTTGGCTAAAAATACGACGACATATTGGAATACCTTATCTAAAGATAATATTGATAAATGGGATCCTATTGAAGGAACTGATGGCATGTTGGAACAGCTAACACTTGCAATGGATTCAGTTACAGGTGATTACACGAGACTTACTCGTTTTAAAGCTGGAGCTGATACAAAATTTTTTGGTGGAAAATCTCATGAATACCCAGAGGAAATATATGTAATTTCTGGTCGACTTTATGATGTTGCTTTTCAACAATGGCTAGAGGCGGGGCATTTTGCTAGTCGGCCGCCAGGTGAAGTCCACGGACCCTTTATCTGTGAGGAAGACTGTCTCGTTATGGAAGTTTCATTTCCAAGCCAGAGCGTATCTGTTTTATAAAAAAACAAGTTGATATAGTACATATAATCATTTTCGTGGTGATTATATGTAAAGGAATGCCTTAAGGTTTCTCATTCCCCTGTTGTTGCTGACAACTTTAATTTAATTAGCGTATTAAATGCCAAAACCTTGAACTAGAATGTTTAGCGGTTAGATAGTCAATATTCTGATAATGTTTAATAAAAGTAACGGCATTAATACTTTATTAACAGGAATACAAAAAAATTGAATAAAAACTGAAAATTACAGTAGAGATTTCATTTATTGCTGTATTATCTTTTCAAGTTAAATAGGTGTAGAGATGATAATAAGTATTCTAATAAACTATTTAACAATAAAAATTATTGGCTGCATAACGCCATTCAATGTTTTAGTCAGTCAGTTTGCCTCTATTAATAGATAACCGTACAGGAAGTTGGGAATGCCTTGGATCATAAGTAAATATTTCATTACTGCAGCCGTGGTAATTTTGGTATCGGAACTTGCTAAACGTAGCGATAAACTTGGTGGGTTAATTGCCGCACTTCCATTGGTGACAGTATTAACATTGATATGGCTTTATATCGATAATCAATCACCTGAGAAAATAGCTAATCATGCTTGGTATACATTCTGGTATGTTGTTCCAACACTTCCCATGTTTCTCGCTTTCCCTCTTTTGTTACCTCGTATGGGATTTTGGCTAACATTAGGTTCGTGTGTTGTGATTACAATGATATGTTTTGGCTTGTTTGGACTTGTAATGCGACGCTTTGGAATCGACTTATTGTGAAAACTGAAATTCACTAAATAATCTAAATTATAGTGGATGACTGACTTATGCCTATTTTTAAGAATCTTACCTCATAAGACAGTATTGAAAGTAAAAGGAAAGTTATCCATGATTGTCGTTTATGGAATCAAAGCCAATCTTAATCCAATAAAATCGAAACTATCAGATGTTATCCATTATTCGATGCAATCCATTCTAGGTATGCCTGAAAATAAAAGAGTTCATCGTTTTATTCCAATGGATAAATCTGATTTTTATTATCCAGATGGCCGCTCTGATAATTATACCGTTATTGAAATCAATATGATGGCAGGGCGTAAAATTGAAACACAAAAAGCGTTAATTAAAAGGCTATTCAGGGACATTGAAAATAAACTTAATATCTCTCCTGTTGATATTGCAATAACGATCAAAGAACAACCTAAACATTGCTGGGGCTTTCGTGGTATTACAGGTGATGAAGTTACTGATTTAAAATATAATGTAAATATTTAACAAATTACTCAAGTAGGAGTATTAATGCACATTGAAGTACTAGAGAACCCAGATCAGGAATTAATTGATTACCTTGATAAAAAAATTGCTGACTTCAATTGGGCTAATTGGGAAGTAAGTGAACGAACTCCTTTAGCGGTTCAAATTAAAAATGCTCAGGGTGAGGTTATTGCGGGGGCAGCAGCTCGCTCATTTGGTGATTGGTTGCTGATAAATACATTATGGGTTTCAGAAGAATTACGAGGTCAAAATATAGGTAGCAAAATATTAAAAGAAATAGAGACTTCAGGTAAAAAGCGGGGGTGCATCAAATGTCTGCTCGATACATTAAATTTTCAGGCAATGCCTTTTTATGAAAAACATGGCTATAAAACCCAATGGATTCAGCAAGGGTACCCCAAAACAGGTTGTAAGTATTTTATGGTCAAAGAGTTATAGTTAAACGTTGTTGATGTATTGCTAACAATCTGTTAAAAGTGAAAAATACTGTTGTTTTTTAGTCTTTTGTCGTTTATTTTATCCGTTTATATGTAGCCTCTAATAAGGCGTAATGTTTTTATGAGGAGAGCAACTTTGACTAGAACCCTTGTATTTGGAAATTCAGCTTCAGGAAAATCAACATTGGCCAAAAAAATGAGCTTAAAAAATAATGCGGCTCATTTAGATTTAGATACCATTGCTTGGCAAGCAACACTACCTCCTACAAGAACGCCCATAGTACTATCGGAAAATCAAATAAAAGACTTCATCAATAGCAACGATAACTGGATTATAGAAGGTTGTTACTCTGACTTATTAACGTTGCTAATAGATAAAGCTGAAGAAATTATATTTTTAAATATCTCAGTAGACGACTGTATTTCAAATGCTCAAAAAAGACCTTGGGAACCACATAAATATGAGTCCAAAGAAGCTCAAGATAAAAACTTGAATATGCTAATTCAGTGGATTTCGCAATACCCAGAAAGAGAAGATAATTTTTCTCAAAAAGCACACCTTGAGTTATTTAATAGCTTTAGGGGGAAAAAGGAAATTCAGACGAGCAATAGATAAAAATTGATATATACAGTTAACAAAGCAATCAAGGATAAAGTTTGAAGCCTTGGTAATAAAATAAAATGCAAAAGTGATAATCCAACATGAAAAAAAGGATTTTGATTTTTTACCTAAATTTCCTGAGTTTATTGATTAATTTAACCTTTACCTAAAATGTTAAAAGAATGTGTCTTTATATTGGCACTAGTGAAAACAGTATATGAATAGCATAAAAGTCGAGAGTTAGTACCTAGAATGTAAACACAATAGCCTTTTGACTACTGTGTTTATCTATAGAGAGTTTCAAGAAAAAGCGTACTACTACTGAAACAAGCTTAATCTAATTTAAAGCGTGTTACTGAGTTACTTAAATCTGTTGCTAAACCCATAGTTTCACCAGCAAGTTGACTATTTTGTTCAGAAACCGCGTGATTCCTATTAATATGATCTGACATTATCGTTAGGTTTTGACTGACATCACTTGCTACTTGGCTTTGTTCCTCTGTAGCGGTTGCGGTTTGAGCAGCAACGTCAGACACTCGAGTTGAAGCTGCCGTTATTTTCTCTAATGCCTCTAACGTTTTTTGCGACAACTCAACACTGGTTTGTGTAGCAGAATTACCTTTGTTAATAGATTCTACAGCATCCTCTACACCTTTTTGTAATGCTTCGATCATGACTTGAATATTTTCAGTTGATTGCTGAGTTTTACTTGCCAAATTTCTTACTTCATCAGCAACAACTGCGAAGCCTCTGCCTTGCTCCCCGGCTCTAGCCGCTTCAATTGCTGCATTAAGTGCTAACAAATTTGTTTGTTCAGCGATACCACGTATTACATCCAATACAGAGGCAATATCTTGTGAATTTTCCGACAGTTTCGAAATAACTTGTGCAGCCTCTCCAACGGTAAGTGATAAGCCTTTTATTTCTTTAACCGCATTATTAGTGATTCCACTGCCTTCATTGGCCAAATGATTTACTTCATTTATTTCTGTAGAGGTTAATTGAGCATTTTTTGATACTTCGGCGATGGCATAAGACATTTCATTGACTGCTGTCACAATCATCTCTACAGACTCAAGTTGTTGATTGCTCGTCTCATTGATATCTTTTGCACCGCCATCGAGTTTATCCACTCCGCCAATGACTTGTGAAGATTGCTCAACAATGGACTTAATTAACACCGCTAGTCCACCAATGAGTTCATCAACATCATCAGCAACTTGTTTTATTTCATCTTTTCTGTTTGAGTTTATACGCTGCGTTAAATCTCCATCGCCACTATTTAAATCTTTAAGTTTTGTTGATAATTCAAATAGGGCATCTGACATCGCTTTAGGTGCGGCTATGCCAATAAAAAAGGTTAATAAGACAACTACAATACTGACGATTAATAGTACATTTTGGCGATAGTTTACTGACGATATAGTGTTTTTACTGTCAGCAGAGCTTTTTTCATCCGCAGATTCTCCAGCAATATTATAAAAATCTCTTAAGCTATTAAAGGTTGAGCTTGATAACCCCGCACTTTGCGCCTTTGCTTCTTCTAACTCATTATTATTGACCAGAGTAAAAACTTTATCCGACTCTCTTTTCCAGGTATTAAAGCTATTCTCAAATTTATTTAATTTTGCCAATACATCAGGATATGCGGACATTAAACCTTTATATTTTTGTACACGGTCATAAGCTTGTTGGGCATTCTCTTTATAACTCTCATAGTTTTTAGTCGCTTGCTCACTATGTGCTTCACTAGTTAACATTTTTAATTCAGCGACTTTTGCTTGATATAAATCCCTATCCGCATTAATGACTGAAGAAATAGCGGGATTAAAATTGCTACCAAAACGTATTAAACTTTTTTCAGTCATCGCAACTAGGCTAAAGTTCATCGAGACTAAAACAATTAAAATAACCGCTAAACCACAAAACATTGCAGTATAACGTACACGTATCGAATTAGTATTCATAAAACTTCCTCAAACTGTTTGTTTTTTTATTTAATATTAGGTTTCTTGTCGTAAATTAAAAAATTAGTATGCCATTTGAAATATCACTTGTTATCTTAAACTCATTCCATAATTTTGACTGCCAATGGCGCGATATTTCTTCAATGTCCCCATTTGTTAATAATTTATTAAAAGTACTTTGCCATAAATTTAAAATATCTGGGGAGATACCTTTTGACATAACGATATACACAGGTGCGATATTTATTGTATGTATGACTTTAAATAAGTTAGCGTCAATGTTGAGCTCTTTACATATATGCAGTAATCCTTGTTTTTCATAAACAAATGCTGGAATACGACTATTCAGTAAACGAAGAACGTTTTGGCGATGATTGGTAACCGAGTGCAAATTAGTAAATTGTCGATTAACTAACCACTCTTCTCTTACATCACCTCGTACAACACCAAGAACAGGTAACTTTTGTAATTGATTAATGTTCTCAACAGCTAACGTCGATGCTTTTAGTGCATAAACGTGCCACTTTTTCGACATCACTTTACCTAACCAAGTATATTTATTTTCACGAAACTTTGTTTTTGACAAACTAAAAAAAATGGCATCATTTCTCGTGCTAAGTATATTTAATGCCCTTGCTTCTGGCACAAATTCAATCTTGCTTTTATTACCGATCTCTTGTTGTAGCTTTTTAACAATATCAATAACATAACCTTCTGCAATACCAGCTTCATTTAAATAATTAGCGGGAGGTTCATTAACGGTAAGTATACGAAGTTCATGGCTATATACAATGTTTAAGGGGGAATGGATTATATAAATGAGTAGGGTGATTTTTATAATCCCCTTTCTCCAAAATAATAGACAAGCTCTAATGTTATGTAAAATGGTTAAAAGCACTAAATTCAAATCTCACTGTTGAAAGATAGATAGAGTTGAGCAATAAGAAAAGCTTAGGTGATAGATCAACAATTTGCCAATCAACAATTTTCCTTTTAGATGGTTGATTATTTTATCTTTAAATTGAAAGTGGAAAGTTTGGCGGAAATGACTAAACTTTGAACGTATGCTTGTTAGTTCCCTGTATAAATAGGGTTTAATGAGTTGAAAATATTATAATTTTACTGCTGGGCTTTAAGTTTAGATGTAAGAATAATCAATTATGTTTTTATAACCTCTCTCGGTTTATTAAGGAACTAATATGAAAAGTGCTCTTATTTTTTTGGTATTGTCTCTATTTTCATTTTCGGCTTTGGCTGATAATGCTGATATTTCATTTTATGGATTAGCTTTTATCGGCTTTGAAAGTACAAATATAGACAATAATAATGAAACAGATGTTAAAAGTTATAATTCTCGTTTTGGTGCAAAAGGTGCTAGTAAACTAGATGAAAATATCGAGGTGTTTTATACGCTAGAATTTGGTGTTGATTTATCTGATGAGTCAGGTGAAAAAAATGTTAAATCTCGCAGTCAATTTGTTGGTTTACGAGGAGCGTGGGGAGCTGTGTTAATGGGGCGTTATGACACCGCATTAAAATTAGCACAAGGAAAAATTGACCTTTTTAATCATCAGTCAGGTGATATTAAAATGGGAGGTGCTTGGAAAGGTGAAAACCGTATGAGTGATTCGGTAAGTTACCAATCACCAAAATTTGGACATGTAAAATTAGCTGTCACTTATGTTTCAGAAGAGGGCAGTGGTGGTGATGCAGGTACCTCAGTTGCTCTATATTATGGAGACAAGAATTTAGCTAAAACCGCTGTTTATGCTGCTATCGGTCATGATACCGATATTAAAGGATATGATACAACAAGAGCATCTGTTCAATTTAAAGTAGCAAAATTAAAATTGGGTTTGATATATCAAAATCAAGAAAATACCGCGACAGGTGATGACTTTGATGGAGGTATTGTTAGTGCCTCATATAAAATTAATAAAGTGACACTTAAAAGTCAATTTCAAGAACTAGAAGATGACAACGCTTTTTCAGTTGGACTAGATTACAAGTTTAATTCAAAAACAAAAATATTTACTTTTTATACGGAACATAATCTCGATTCTACAACGGATAAAGATTGGCTATCATTTGGTATTCAACACAAGTTCTAGTTAATATTGTTAATATTGTTAATACACATTGAGGGAGCCAAAGTTAAATATGTGTAGGTAATCGTTTGCTGTTGTTAAATATTTCTTATATACAATAAGTGAATTAAAAGTAGAATTAACTATGAGTAAAGCCCCATTATATTGGGGTTTATTAACATTCTATTATATCTTCCTATGTATAATTATCACGTTAGAATGACGTAGAATCATGGCATATTTATCTGTTTATTTTTCACTAATTGAATAAATAAAATAGATGAGGTCATTTAATTAGTTAATTTAATAACGTCTATTTATACTGTGATAATCGGTTAAAACTTGGTCACAAACAGCCACCTTGTTAATGTTGTGATGCTTCCTTTATTATTACTAGTAAAGTCTTATTGGTTGCGCTGAAGTATATTTCGCGATGTTGTATTTTGTCGTTCAACAAATACTTATAACGTTTCTCTTCAGTTAATCGACTCTCATAGTGTTTAGAAAAGATACACCTATAACAATGATATATTCATAACTGTAATTATCGTGACTGATTTTGAAAATTTAAATATGACCATCATTGTAACTCAGCTTCTACTACCCTTACTTAATAAATAAAGGGCTATATATCATTGAGTTAAATGTTGTACACTTGTTTTAACTAAATCATATTTTTATAAAAAGAAGGGAAAACCTATGAAAAAATTGATAATGTTATTAGCTATTTCAACATTGAGTGCTTCAGTGCTGGCACAAGAAACAAGTTGGTTTTATAGCTTGAAAAATCTAGTAGGTTTAGGTGATGCTAAAGAACAAAGCATTAACACTGATACATCAATGTTGCCAAGTTCTGCTGGTTTGGTTGAAATGTTGACGAGCTCTCTAAATGTGAATACTGAGCAAGCTTCTGGTGGTATGGGCGCTATATTAAATTATGTTAAAAACAATGTTTCAACTGAAGAGTTTGTCCAACTGGCACAGTCATTACCAGGAGTTGATGGATTAGTTAGTCAAATGCCTGATATTAGTAAACTTACTTCAGAGTCTAGTAGTAATGGTGGTTTAAGTAGCTTATTAGATAAAGCGTCACAATACAGTGACTCATTAAAGTCCATTAATGATGTTAAAAAGCAATTTGAAGCGTTAGGTTTGAAACCAGAAATGATCAGCAACTTTGTTGCTAGCACGCAACGCTATTTAGATACCGAGCAAGGGCAACAAGCAAAACAACTATTAACTGAGGGCTTAGGTAAGTTACTAGGTTAATTGTTCGCTAATTTATTAAAGGTGATACGTTACTTTAAGTGTATTAAGAAAAAACTAACAAGGACTACATAGTATTGTTAGTGATTTAGCATTGAAGGGAGGAATAATGCTTACTTTATTGGTCAAATTATTTCAGGCACTAAATTCTGAAAGCTCAACAAGACAAATCTCTTTAGCTATATCTTTAGGTTTGATTGTTGGTTTGTCACCCAGCTTAGTTTTACATAATCTGATTATATTATTTGTTGTATTTATGATCCGCGTGAATCTTGGTGCTTTTATTTTAGCCGTAGGTGTTTTCAAAGGATTAAGTGTCTTGAGCTCTTCTTTCGTGTTATTTATTGGTGAGTCATTACTTAATTCAAGTGCATTATATGGCGTATTTGATAGTTTATATCAATTATCTTTTTTTAAATTAGCGCACTGGCATCATACCTATACGCTAGGTGCCCTTGTTTTAGGCACATTACTGTCATTACCTGTTTACTTTTTAAGTAAATATTTAATTGAAGAGTATCGTATTCATATTAAAAGCTTTATAGAGCAATTTGCTATTGTTAAAGCACTTAAAGCGTCTAAATTTTACCGTCTTTATCTATCGATGTCGGATCAAGGGGGCATATCATGACGCGGTTTATTCGTTGGCAGGGAATAATAGGCTTTTTATCGGTTATTATATTTTTGGCCGCATTCGTCTTTATATTTGCAGGCAGTTTTATTAAAGCGGGTCTTGAAAAATCAGGTGAATGGTATCTTGGTGCAGAAGTTAATGTTGAAGAGGTAGAAGTGAACCTTTTCCCACTGTCACTAACTATTATTGGCTTTCAAGCAACAGACTCTGAAAAACCGACTCATAATATGGTAAGTTTTAGTAAAGCGGCTGTAAGTCTTGACGTGTGGCAATACTTGTTAGGGAAAATTTATATTGACGATTTAGCCATTACACAACTTGAAATGGATAAAAAAAGAAAGTCGCCAGGTGATGTTTATTTTACTTCTGACTCTAAAAAAAGTGGCGAAGTTAAAGATGCAACCAATGGTTTCACGTCGATAGATACAAGTTTACCTAGTATCGACAGTTTACTTAAAAATGCTAACTTGGAAACTGTAAAACAAGCCAAACGATTACAAGAAAGCTACAAGGCTGAACAAGCAAAACTTGCGGGTATTCAAGCAAGTTTACCTTCAAAAGAAAAGTTAGCTGATTATAAAAAACAGGTGAAATCACTCACCGAGACTAAAGTTAAATCAATAGCTGATGTTGATAAAGTTACCAAAGCTTTTACTGAGTTAAAAGATAAGTTTAATGCGGATAAAGAAATTATTAGTCGTGCAAAGACTCAATTACTACAATCAAAAGACCTATTGAACGCTCAAATTCAACAGTTGAAAAACGCTCCTCAAGAAGATTGGCTCGCTATCGAGAAAAAGTATCAGTTGCAGAGCGTTAATACGGGGGACTTTGCTCATATATTTTTTGGTGAACAAGCAAGAGAGTATCTAGGCTATGTTGAAAAGGCTTATCAAAAATTATCACCCTTATTAACGGGGAAGTCAGCCACATCGAAAACGGTACAAACTAGAAAAAATGGAGAGTTTGTCTATTTTAGTGAGCAATCACCTCAACCCAGTGTATTGATTAAAAAGGCACATATATCCCTTATCTTAACTCAAGGAGATATCGTTATTGAAGGACAGGCATTAACACATCAGCACTGGAAGGGAGAGCAACTGAGTGTGGTGAAGATGTATTCAAGTAACCTTCAAGGTCAGGGAGAATTTACTTTTGATATGACGTTTAGCCTAGATAAGCAACAAACACTTAAAAGTGACGGTAAATGGCAATTAGCTAATTTGTCAGTTGCTGATATTGCTATTCAAAAGTCATCAGCATTGTCTTTATCTTTGAATCAGGCAGTAGTTTCAGCTAAAGGTACGTTTAATTTATTAGCGGACCAAGTGGTAAGTAAAAATGATATTGCCATAAATAAAGCAGACTTTAATGGTGAGGCAAGCTCTTCTTTAAGCTCCATGTTGCTTGAAACAATTACCTCGATGGATAACTTATCTTTAAACGTAAATGCAAAAGGAAAAATCACCTCTCCCGAGCTAACGGTTTCTTCGTCATTAGATAAACAACTTAAAAATGTTTTACAAAAACAACTATCAGAAAAACTATCGAATTTTAAAGGTGAAATCAATGCAGGGTTAAATAAAAAGCTTGCATCTGCTTTGGGCGATGGAGAGAGTAAAGACAAAGCATTTATTGATTTGGAGAGTTTGATAAGTACTGTGGACGGCTCGTTAACTGACTTACTTAACTCCGATGTTACACAAGGTCATAAAAACCAACTTAAAGATAAATTAAAGAAAAAATTGGGTAACTTATTTGGTGGTTAATAAACAGTTAATCTAGTGTGATAATTATTTAGTACTAACTTGAAGCAAGAAAGGAAAAGTTTGATATTTCCCTTTCTTGTGTGAACATCATGATTAACAGTGTTATAAAATATTTACTCAGCATCAAATAATTTGGCAAGAAAAACTAATCTTTAAAAAATATAGCAGCTAATCATAATTTGGTTAAGTTGTTTGTCACCCAACAAAAATTACTTGTGACCTGAATCTCTATATTGTTTTGGCGACATTCCTATTATCTTTTTAAATAATCGTGAAAAATAATAGGGGTCATTATAACCTAAGCTTTCTGCTATCTGTTTGACTGTCTCATTGCCGTTATCAAGTTGTGCACACGCCCGTTGAATTTTCATATTAATAAAATGTTGTATAGGAGAGGTGTCTGTTAATTCCTTAAATTTTCTAGCAAAATGAAAAGTGGATAACTGGCTATAATGTGCCAGTGTTTCTAAACTCAATTCTTGATGTAAGTTATTCCGCATTAATGCCTCTACAGCTTCTATATTAAACTTTGAGCTGTTATTAAAAGACGATAAGCGTAGTTGTAATGCTAAATTACTTAATGTTTGTTGTAGTACATGTACAGCATGAATAACATTGGTTGCCGTATAGCCACGGCGACCTAGCGCTAATATGTTATCAAAACCGGCTAATACACTACTAATAATACCAACATGAGCTAAGCCATCATCCATTTTCATTAATAACCGTTCAGCAAAGTCTAATGCTAATGTACCCTCGAAGTTGATCCAATAAATGGCATTTGTATTTTGGTTATGGGTATTGAAAGTTGTTTGAAATCTATAATCACTATCAGGTGAAATAATAACAAGATCGCCACGTTTTATGTCTCTATTTCGATTTTTATAGTCTAAAGTTCCACTACCTGAATGACAATAAATAAGGCGATGTTGTTTGCTTGTTGATTGTTTACTTTTATCTTGTTTGTGTTGTGATGATTTACCTAAAGAAACAGGGTAAAGACCTAAAGTTAACGGGTGAAGCTTTAGTTTTTTAAGTAAAAACACAGGAATGATTAAGCGAATATCGCTGATCTGAGTTAGTTCAGTTATTTGTAATGAGGTACTCATAATTAAGATGTTTAAATGATTTCTTTAATAGCAGGATAGTCCATTAAATTGACAATAAAATCAATGTTAATACCATATTCTTTATGGTTAAATCTATACTATTCGTATTGGCGATGACAATACAACACAAAAATGACTAAATGAGAGCGTTTAGATTATAAGCGTTATAACAGAGAATCCACAATGAATACTGAAAGATACCAATTAAAGAATAAAATTAGAATTGTGACCGCAGCATCATTATTTGATGGTCATGATGCAGCCATTAATATTATGCGTCGAATTTTACAATCTAGTGGTGCTGAAGTTATTCATTTAGGACACGACCGTAGTGTAGAAGAAGTTGTAAATACTGCAATTCAAGAAGATGCCAATGCCATCGCGATGACTTCTTATCAAGGAGGTCATAACGAGTACTTTAAATATATGTATGACTTACTAAAAGAACGTGGATGTGAACATATTCGTATAGTTGGCGGTGGTGGTGGGGTCATTCTTCCAGAAGAAATTAAAATGCTTCAAGACTACGGTATTACCCGTATTTATTCTCCTGATGATGGTCGTGAATTAGGTTTATTGGGCATGATTGACGATATGTTAATGCGCTGTGATTTTAAAACAGGCATGAATGTTAAAAAAGACGACGTCGCAAATTTAAAGAAAAATGATAAACAAGCAATTGCCCGTTTAATTTCAGCTGCTGAAAATGCGCCTGAAGAAAACAAGACGGCTTTAGACAAAATTCGCAAAATAGCGTCAGCCAGTAAGACCCCTGTACTGGGTATTACGGGTACTGGTGGTGCAGGTAAATCTTCATTGGTTGATGAGTTAATTCGTCGCTTTTTAATGGCTACTGAAGACAGCAAAATTGCCATTGTTTCTGTTGACCCTTCAAAGCGTAAAACGGGTGGTGCCTTACTAGGTGATCGTATTCGCATGAATGCTGTAAATAATGATCGCGTTTATATGCGCTCATTAGCAACCCGTCAGTCAAACCTAGCTTTATCAGTTTATGTGAACGACACCTTAGAAATTTTAAAAGCGACAGATTTTGACTTAATTATTTTAGAAACTTCAGGTATTGGCCAGTCAGATACAGAAATAGAAGAACATTCAGATGTGTCGTTATATGTGATGACGCCGGAATATGGTGCAGCAACGCAACTAGAAAAAATAGATATGCTTGATTTTGCTGATATTATTGCACTGAATAAGTTTGATAAACGTGGTGCGTTAGATGCACTTCGCGATGTTAAAAAACAGTACAAGCGTAACCGCGGTATGTTTGAAGCGGGTGACGATGAAGTACCGGTATATGGTACTATCGCTTCACAGTTTAACGATCGTGGAATGACTGAACTTTATAATGCGGTGATCACTGAGCTTAATACCAAAGCGGGACTTGTTGTTGGTTATGTATTATCTACCGATGGTACGCTGGCAAACAAAAGTAGTGTTATACCAAGTAGTCGTATTCGTTATTTATCTGAAATTTCTGAAAATAACCGCGGATATGATGCTTGGGTTGAGAAACAAACCACGGTAGCTCAAAAGCTCTATGGTATTAAACAGGCTATTGAAACAGCATCAGAGACAGATTCTGAAGTATCAGCAGATTTAGTGACTCAACTTGAAGCTTTATATGCTCAGGTAGAATTAGATTTAGATCCGAAGAACAAAGTATTACTCGAACAATGGGCGGCTAAAATTCAACGTTATAAAGACCCAGAGTTTAAATTTAAAGTTCGTAATAAAGAGCTCTCAATCGAAACGCATTCAAAATCGTTATCTGGCTCAGATATTCCTAAAATTAGTATGCCGAAATACCAAGGTTGGGGTGATATTTTAAAGTGGAACTTACAAGAAAACGTTCCAGGGGAATTTCCATACACAGCCGGTTTATTCCCGTTCAAGCGTGAAGGTGAAGATCCAACACGTATGTTCGCTGGTGAAGGCGGCCCAGAACGAACTAACCGTCGTTTTCACTACGTATCAAAAGGTATGCCTGCAAAACGTCTATCCACTGCTTTTGACTCTGTGACTTTATATGGTAACGATCCGGCTATTCGTCCTGATATTTATGGAAAAATTGGTAATGCTGGAGTGTCTATTTGTTGTTTAGATGATGCTAAGAAACTTTATTCAGGTTTTGATTTAGCGCATGCGATGACGTCGGTTTCCATGACGATTAACGGCCCTGCGCCAATGTTGCTCGGCTTTTTCTTAAATGCTGCGATTGATCAACAGTGTGAACGATTTATCACGGAAAATGGATTAGAAAAAGAAGTAGCGGCAACCATTAAAAATATCTACAAAGAAAAAGGTTGTGAACGTCCAAGTTATCAAGGCGAATTACCTGAAGGTAATGATGGTTTAGGCATGATGCTTTTAGGTGTTACTGGCGATCAAGTGTTACCTCCTGAAGTCTATCAATCAATCAAAGCGAAAACGTTAACGTTGGTCCGTGGTACTGTACAAGCTGATATTTTAAAAGAAGATCAGGCACAAAATACTTGTATTTTTTCTACTGAGTTTGCACTACGTTTAATGGGCGATGTGCAAGAATATTTCATTGAGAAGGGCGTTCGTAACTTCTACTCAGTGTCTATTTCTGGTTACCATATAGCCGAAGCAGGAGCTAACCCTATTACGCAGTTAGCGTTAACATTAGCGAATGGTTTTACTTTTGTGGAATACTACTTAAGCCGAGGTATGGATATCAACGAGTTTGGTCCAAACTTATCGTTCTTTTTCTCAAATGGTATCGACCCAGAATATGCAGTCATTGGCCGTGTTGCACGTCGTATTTGGTCAAAAGCGATGAAAAATAAATACGGTGCTAATGCACGGGCACAAATGCTTAAGTATCATATTCAAACGTCAGGTCGTTCATTGCACGCCCAAGAAATAGATTTCAATGATATTCGAACGACGTTACAAGCACTTTATGCCATAAATGATAACTGTAATTCATTACATACCAACGCCTATGATGAAGCGATCACCACGCCAACCGAAGACAGCGTCCGCCGTGCTATGGCGATTCAATTAATTATCAACCGTGAGCTAGGGTTATCTAAAAATGAAAACCCAATTCAAGGAGCTTTCATTATTGAAGAGTTAACTGATTTAGTGGAAGAAGCTGTATTAACTGAATTTGATCGCATCAATGAACGTGGTGGTGTTTTAGGCGCAATGGAAACTATGTATCAGCGCGGTAAAATTCAAGAAGAAAGTCTCTATTATGAGCACCTAAAACATTCAGGTGAATTTCCAATCATAGGGGTGAATACATTTTTAAGTTCTACAGGCTCACCAACGGTAGTTCCTGATGAAGTTATTCGTGCGACGGAAGAAGAAAAAATGTATCAAATAGATATGTTGGCATCGTTAAATAAAGCGAACGAAGTGGAAGTAAAAGAACTACTTCAACGTTTACAAACGGCTGCTATTAACCACGAGAATATTTTTGAATTGATGATGGACGCTTGTAAGGTTTGTTCATTAGGTCAAATAGTTAATTCATTATTTGAGGCCGGTGGGCAATACAGACGTAACATGTAACTGAGTTAAGTCGTTATGGGCTGAGCTTGTTTATTTAAACAATAAATAAACTCAGTCTGTACACATCTTTTTATTCGAATAAACTACTATCAGAGCAAAACTTATGTCTGAATATCGTGCCCCTTTAAAAGACATGCAATTTTTATTGCATGAAGTTTTTCAAGTTGAACAGTTATGGAAGCAATTGCCTGATTTAGTGGAATTAATTGATAAAGATACAGCCAATGCCATTTTGGAAGAAGGAGCCAAGTTAACGGCTGAAGTTATTGCACCATTAAATCGTAATAGCGATGAGCAAGGCGCTATGTGGTCTGATGGAAATGTTACTACACCTGATGGTTTTAAAGAGGCTTATCAGTTGTATTGCAATGGCGGTTGGGGGGCATTGAGTGGTGATGTCGATTTTGGCGGTATGGGTATGCCAAAAATGTTACAAGCGGCTTTTGAAGAAATGACACAATCAGCCTCCATTTCTTTTGCTTTATATCCGATGTTAACCGCTGGAGCTTGTTTAGCACTTGCCGCTCATGCATCCACATCAATGAAAAGCAGTTATCTTGAAAATATGTATTCTGGTCTTTGGTCGGGCACAATGTGTTTAACAGAGCCACATTCAGGGAGCGATTTAGGGATCATGACGTCAAAAGCTGAAGAGTGTGATGACGGCAGCTTTAACGTTTCGGGTACCAAAATATTTATTACTGGCGGCGACCACGACTTAACTGAAAATATTATTCATTTAGTTTTAGCTAGAATACCGGGGGCACCAGTAGGCCCTCGGGGCATTTCAATGTTTGTTGTACCTAAATTCTTAATAAATAATGATGGCAGTTTAGGAGAACGTAATACGGTTACTTGTGGTTCTATTGAGCATAAAATGGGCATTAAGGGCTCTGCAACAAGCGTGATGAATTTTGATGGTGCAAAAGGTTTTTTAGTTGGCGAGCCGGGCAAGGGTCTAAATTACATGTTCACTATGATGAACTACGAGCGTTTAGGTATGGGAATTCAGGGCATTGGCGCAACAGAAGTATCATATCAACAGGCGGTCACATACGCCCATGAGCGTTTGCAAGGGAGAAGTGCTTCAGGTGTTCAATTTACTGATAAAGTAGCGGATCCCCTGATCGTCCACGCTGATGTACGTCGTATGTTATTAACAATGCGCTCATTAAACGAGGCTGGGCGTTGTTTTTCTACTTATGTAGCCAAGCAATTAGACTTAGTCAAATACAGCGATAACGTTGAAATAAAAACGAATGCGGAACAATTGGTTGCATTATTGACGCCTGTTGCCAAAGCCTTTTTAACCGATATGTCTTATGATAATTGTGGTTTGGGGCAAATGATTTTTGGTGGTCATGGTTATGTACGAGAATGGGGGCAAGAACAATTAGTACGTGACGTTCGCATTGCACAAATCTATGAAGGTACTAATGGTATTCAGTCACTCGATTTGTTAGGACGAAAAATTGTTGCGAACAAAGGGGAATTATTTACCGTCTATCAAAATGAAATTAATCAATTTATTGATGTTCATAAAAACAATCAAGCGTTAAGTCCCTTTATCACACCGTTAGAAGAGTCGTTAGCTAAGTTGACTGAACTAACGCAAAGGTTGATGACTAAGAATCAACAAGATAAAAATTTAGTTGGTGCATCTGCCACAGACTATCTTGCAGTATTTGGCTATGTCAGTTACGCCTATATGTGGGCTATGATGGCTGAAAAATCGTTAGACAAAACAAAGCAAGATGATTTTTATCAAGCGAAACTTTATGTTGGTGAGTTTTATTTACAGCGCATATTGCCAAGAATTGACAGTCATATTCAAGCGATTGCTGCAGGTAGTGAGCCATTAATGGTTATGCCTGCCGATTTATTTAACTAGATTTAGTTAATGAAAATTACTTTGACTAAAGTAGGATAACGAAAGAAATTATCATCAGTATCTTGAACTCTCGTTCTTATAATTATTTAAGTTGACTTTTATGTTAGTGATACCTGAAAAATTTACCGCATTTCGTATTAATCAAATGCGTAACGGTGAAAAGAAAAAAATTGTCAGTGCCTTTGAGCAGATCTGTCTAGATGACTTAACCGCAGGAGAGGTGGTAATTAAAGTAGCCTACTCAGATATTAATTACAAAGATGCATTAGCAGCAACGGGTAAAGGACGAATTTTAAGAACTTACCCACTTGTTGGTGGTATTGATTTATCGGGTGTCGTTGTTTCATCAATTGATAAACGATTTAGCATCGGTGATAAAGTCTTAGTTTGTGGGGCGCAATTATCTGAACTTTATGATGGTGGCTACAGTGAATATGCTCGGGTAAAAGCAGACTCGATTGTGCCTTTACCACAAGGTTTGAGCTTGCGTGATGTTATGGCGCTTGGTACCGCTGGTTATACCGCTGCCATCGCTATCCAACGTATGGAAGATAATGGCCAAGTACCCGAACGAGGTCCTATAGTCGTTACAGGAGCTACCGGTGGCGTTGGCAGTTTTGCCATTAATATGCTGTCAAATATCGGCTATCAAGTGATTGCCTATACTGGAAAAGCTGAACAAGAACCATATTTAAGAAAACTTGGCGCGACTAGTTTTATTAATCGTCATGAGCTTGATATGGGCAGTAAACCATTAGAAAACGCACAATGGGGAGGGGCAATAGACAATGTTGGCGGTGAGACATTGTCATGGCTTACACGTACAACCAATGTGTGGGGAAATATTGCTTCTATTGGTCTCGCTGGCGGCATTAAATTAGACTCAACAGTGATGCCTTTTATTTTGCGTGGTGTAAGTTTGTTAGGTATTAATTCTGTTGAAATGCCTTATTCTGTTCGTACACAAGCGTGGAAAAGGCTAGCTGGAGACCTTAAACCAACAAAACTGTCCTTAATTTCTCCGACAACGATACCCTTTTCAAAGTTACCTGCTGCGTTTAATAGTTATGTGGAAGGTACGGTTACCGGTCGCATTGTTATAGAAATTGATGCCAATCTATAATTCACTATGTTAATAGAGCCTTCAATAATATGAATATTGAGCATAACTCGGTGATCTTTACTGAGCTAAATACAGAGAATGGCAATATAGTTGCGATAGCTGAACTTAATACGCCAAAAACATTAAACGCCTTAAGTTTGTCCATGATCAAGTGCCTTACTGAGCAGTTATTAATTTGGCAAAAAAATGATGATATTGCTGTAGTCGTCTTACAGAGTGCGGGAGATAAAGCATTTTGTGCGGGTGGCGATGTTGTTAGTTTATATCATCATTTAAAAGATTGTTCTTTTCCAATTTCTGATAAAGAAATAAAGCTATCTCAAGCCTTTGATTTTTTTAAAAGCGAATATCAGTTAGATCAATTAGTACACGCTTATACAAAACCCATTTTAGTTTGGGCTGATGGTTATGTAATGGGCGGAGGTATTGGCTTAATGGCTGGTGCTAGTCATCGTATTGTCAGTGAAAAAACGTTTATGGCAATGCCTGAAGTTACTATTGGTTTATATCCCGATGTAGGCGCGAGTTGGTTCTTAAATCAAATGCCAGATAATATTGGTTTGTTTTTAGGATTAACAGGAACCATGTTTAATGGTGTTGATGCACAACAATTAGGTCTTGCAGACTTTATAATCTATAGCGATCAATACAGTAACATTAAAAAAAGTTTATTGAGGGTAAATTGGCAAGATAATAAAAGCAATCATCTACTCCTTGATGATTTGCTAAATGGGTTTGTTATTGGAACAGAAAAACAACCAGAAACAATGATTGTAAAGCATCGAGCTTTAATCGCGAAGTTGACAGATTTTGATAACATCAAAGAAATATATCAAACTATTTTAAGTACGCCATTAGAAAACAAAAATGACAACGTTGCTGTTGATCTATGGCTTAAACAAGTACAACAAAAAATATTAAATGGTAGCCCATTAAGTCTTTCGCTTATTTATCAGCAGTTGCAACGTACTAAAACACTATCTTTAACACAGTGTTTTGATAGCGAATTAAACTTGTCATTACGCTGCTGCCAGCAAAGTGAGTTTTCTGAAGGTGTAAGAGCTTTGTTAGTCGATAAAGATAAAAAACCGATATGGCGTTACAAAAATATAAACAACATTAATAACAAAGAAGTGGAATGGTTTTTTAGTTCACTTAACCTATAACGATAGTAAT
>Ga0209395_1002219_pt1 | contig 25961 bp, 23 predicted proteins | sample GOMGulsemesocosm_3_FD_184635 | JGI IMG/M metagenome (GOLD analysis project Ga0209395, IMG submission 184635) | Methane-oxidizing microbial communities from mesocosms in the Gulf of Mexico - GOM9D Gulf of Mexico (SPAdes) (version 2) | ecosystem: Environmental > Aquatic > Marine > Cold seeps... | reverse complement strand
ATTGATGTAAATTACTATGAGCTTGGGATGTAATACTTTTGCAGTGTCTAAATAGCCGCGCGAACCGTTCACTAATACGTTGATACCTGCATTGAGCCATTGATCTATTTCAATACCTACGCCGTATTGGCAGTTATTAGCTGCCCAATGCATTTTGAATAGACCTTGGCTTTTTCTAGACTCAAATTCAGCTGAAGATAAAGCAATGTGGTTTTCACCGCTAGCAGCTGCTGGGCGTGTGATGTAACGGTGAGCAATTAAGGTATTGCCCACAGTGGCGAGCGGCTCGCGCACCGCATTTAAGATCGAATCTTTACCAGCGCCGGAGGCACCTATAATGTAGTAGAGAGTAGCGGGCATAGTGTGTGTTTCTCTCATTAGAGGTAGGTGAACTTTAGCCAGTTTTTTTGCCATATGAGTTAGTTTATAGCTTTGCTAATTGACAGTTATCATCGTTTCACAAATGCGATATATACGTAAATCGAATACCTTGCTCTGTGAGCTCGCCATGTCGTTAAGTATAGTGATGTTATCGCTATCATACCTGATATTTATAAACGTTAAGTTTTGATGGCAATAAGTTATTTACTTACAGAGGACATCGCAAACTTACTTCGCTCAACAATACGGCGCCATAAAAGACTCTTCGAGATATTCTCAGCCAAAAAGACTAACTCGACTAAATTGAAACGGCTTGAGTCTTTAGGCCATTCAATCTTTCACTCACTTCCTTTCTATCTTCACTCGAAAAAACGTAAACTCCAATTTTAAGCTCTTTTACTTTCCCTTTACCTGTGACAATAATTTTACCGCGCTGAGTTTTTACGCTATCGACTTCTTCAAACAACATCTCTTTAGCACCAAACAAAGTGGGCGCAAAACTAAAACGATCTTCTTTAAAAACCAACACATTACGGTTGCGATTGAAAAAGCTTAGAGCCACAATAAATCCCCCCATCACCAACAACAATGAAGATTGCTCCACGGATATAAAATACGCTCCATAGGCAAACAGCAATCCGCCAGCCATTAACATAATATTTGCTTGCATAGCACTGAGCTTATAGTTTTTAGTCATTGAGTACCTCTCTACTTATTTTATCGCAAATCATTGCTAAAACAGCGTCTAATGAACACTTTTAAGCGCCGCTATTATATACAAGATCTTATGAGTTTTTACATTATTCTCTACTTCCCATCGCCGCGCCTGTAGAAAAGTTATGTAAAGTTAGTCTGCTTTTATACAAAAACATTATAGTATTGGGTTAAATAACGCAGGGAGAGCAACAATGAAAAATGATTTTCTCTATCTAACAGCAGCGCTAGGGCTGCTAACATGTTCTACACTGCTATCAGCAGCAGCACAGGACTATAAAATTGATGTATGGGCTGATAATTGGTTCAGCGCTTACATTAATGGAAAACCCTTACTTGAAGACGCTGTTTCAATCACAACTGAGCGCTCTTTTAATGCAGAAAGTACTCGATTTTCTGCCAGTACGCCTTTTATACTCTCTTTTATCGTTAAAGATTTTAAGCAAAATGACACAGGGCTTGAATACATCGGGTCAAGAAAACAGCAAATGGGTGATGGCGGTTTTATCACTCAGATTAAAGCACTCAAGAGCAATAAGGTCATGGCTACTTCTAATGCCAAGATGCGCTGTACTGTTATTCATAAAGCGCCATTAAGCAGTCAATGTACGACACAGAAAAACCCTATTGCAGGAAAAGGCGCTTGCAAATTCAGCACCTCAGCTGAGCCCAGCAATTGGAAGCTAGCAGCATTTGATGACAGTGCTTGGCCACAAGCTATTGAATACTCAGCCGCGGCTGTAAGACCTAAACATGGCTATGATAAAATCACTTGGGATTCAAAGGCGAAACTGATTTGGTCAGAAGATTTAGAAAAAGATAATACTTTGTTATGTCGTTTAGAAGTCACTGGTAATCATCAGGCAAGTACCACTAGTAACACCGACAATCATCAACATTCTCACTTCAAACACTTCTCTAATGTCGAAACCAGTATCTCTGGGAAATATCTGCAGATCGCCTCAAACGGCATTCCCGATCACAACATGATGGAGGGGATTACCAATTGGCAGCAACAAGTACCGCTGCCACAAAACTATACCGGTAATAATCGCTGGCAAATTCCTCTCAACCCGATACTTGCCGACTCGCCTATGTCATCCAAAGATCACTTTCATAAAGGCGCTGTGGCTATCGCTGTCAATGGTGTTCCCCTTTTTAACGCGCTCAATAATCGCGGTGAGTATGCCGCTGATATAGGCGAGTTGGACCACTGGGGCGGCCACAGTGGCAAAGCCGATGATTACCACTATCATTTAGCACCAGTGCACTTAGAGAACACTGTCGGTAAAGGCAATCCTATTGCCTATGCACTGGATGGCTTTCCTTTGTACGGTAAAACCCAAAAACCTTTGGATAAATATCTAGGGCGAGTCAATGAAGCTGGTAGCTATCAATACCATGCAGTGGACTACCCCCCCTATTACATCGCAGGCATGCGAGGTGTGGTGCAAACGGATTCTGCCGCCAATGCGCCAGAAGACCAGATTGTCCCCCAACCGCGATCACAGCCGATTAGAAGCAAAGACTACGGCCCGCTAAAAGGCGCCAGTATTACTAAATTCAATCGCACGAGCAAAAATGCTTTTGAACTTGAATACAAGCTCTTAAATAACACTAAATCCATTACATACAGTTGGAATGATCACGGTCACTATGTATTCACCTATGCCGACGGAAACAGCAGTGAAAAGATTGAAAAATACTCACTTAAACAACAGCCATTCTCTGCGACTTCGAACAAAAGGCCACTTAAGAAATTGCCTACAGGAACGAGCAAAGGGAGAAAGTTTTGTGGTGATAATATCTGCGATAATACTGAAAATAAAAACCGTTGCCCCGCGGATTGCCAAGATTGATAGTTACCGCCCTTTTAAGTAGGGGAATATTTCAATGTCTCTCTATGAAGTTTCCCCCTAATTACTTTAGTTAATAACTCTGCATTAGATCTTTATAATTATAGTGAATAGCACGTTAATATCCGAGCATTTGAGCCTCTTTGCCTTTAATAAATACCCTTCTAAAAACCGAGCACCCATTGCAAATTACCCGATACAAATGCTGTTGCGGCTGGCTTTCGTTTTATCATGCATGGTACTTGCGCTAAAATGAGTCGCTTTACTGCGCTATCTTGGCCAAAAAGTCGAGAGGCCGGAGCCAAAACTGGCTATGTTTGGCTATCACTCAACGACTAAGGAATTAAGAATGATCGAAAGAAAGCCCGGAATTTATGAGGGGAGAAATAAGTCTTCTGCCTATAAAGATTTAGTGTGGACGGTAGCAACTTCTGCAGATACCAGCCTCGATATTCAAGGCCAAACCAAACTAACACTAGCGACCATCCAAGAGAATCTAGTTGAGCTTGGTAGCGATAAAAGAAGCATAGTGTCCGCTCAGGTTTATATTGCCGATATGCAATCTAAAGCGCAGATGGATAGCGTATGGTGTGAGTTCTTCGGTGACGACCCGCAACACTGGCCGCAAAGAGCTTGCCTAGGTGTTGATCTTGAAGGGGATGTGCTCATTGAAATAACGGTGACAGCAGTGCGCATAGCTTGAGCCACTGGGCACTAAGTTAGCCGAGAGTTCTTAATCTTGTCCGTCGACTAGTCTCACTAGTTCACCTGCCAAATCTATTTTACTGGCGTTAACAGCGCTCTACCTGCAAAGTGCGCAGCAAGATTATCAACCACCAACTGCGCCATCGCGCCACGTGTTTCATGTGTACCGCTGGCGCAGTGCGGCTGTAATACAACATTTTCCATGTCTAATAATGCAGCGGGTACATTTGGCTCATCCACAAAGACATCCAGACCGGCTCCCGCTAATGCATTGGCTGAAAGCAATTCAACTAGGGCTTGCTCATCAACGACTGAGCCCCTTGATATATTAATAAAGTAGCTATCACTATTAAGCGCACTCAATACTTCTCTTGAAATTAACTGTTCAGTCTCTTTTCCTCCGGGAATAGCGGGTAACAAAATATCCACATCCTGCGCAAGGGTGATGAGGTTATCATAATACTTATATTCACTATGCTTTTTTTCAGTACGTCCGTAATAACTAATTTTCATCCCAAAAGCTTGCGCGCGTTTTGCAATAGCTTTCCCAATACGCCCTAAGCCCACAATACCTAGGTGTTTATTACGAATACTATGATTTAAAGGTGCCTGACCTTGATTTTGCCAATGACCATTCGATATCCACCGACTTCCCAAAGGTAGACGACGTACACACGCTAATATGAGCATTAATGCCATATCCGCTACATCATCAGTCAGTACATCTGGGGTATTTGTCACTGCAACGTTACGTGCTAGACAACGATCAACACATAACGTATCTAAGCCGACACTTGAGCAGACCACTATCTCTAAGCATGGTAATTGTGCGAGTAAGTCTTGGCTAAAACCCCCACCATGGGTAGTGATCACTGCGCGAATCTTATGGCTCACACGCTCAAGCATCGCTAACTTCCCAACATCATCGGCAAGATCATAGCGGTGAAGATTATATTTTTTAGCAAGTAATTCCATCTGCAATGGCTGATTCGGCCATATTACTAAGACATCCATTTTCTTATTCACACTGCTGCTCTGGCTGTTGATGAGGTCGATGTAATCTCTTTTGCTGGAGTTCATAGGGCTTGACCAATCCTCGCGAGAATTAATATTTAGTCCGACAGGCTCCTAGCGTACTTTTCATATAATCCATCCAGAGACATAGGCTTACAATAGTAATAGCCCTGTATGGTATTTACACCAATTTTTTTTAAAATATCTGCCTGTTCTTTGCGCTCGACTCCCTCCGCTGTGACAGAATAACCATTGGCCTGACAGACTGTTGTCAGTGACGATACGATTACATTCCCTTTGTCTTCTATACGATCAATCATACTTTTATCAATTTTTATGATATCTATGGGGTAATCTATCAGCTGAATAATTGAGGTATAGCCAGAGCCAAAATCGTCTAGCGCCAACTTAAAGCCAATTTTTTTCAGTAGTGATAAATTACTGCGTACTAGCTCAGTGACTTTAGTTGAGAAGGTTTCTGTTATTTCCAAAATGATGAAATTAGCATCAACATCGGTTTCCTTTAAAACATCGAGAAATGCCTTTATAAAGTCATGAGTGCCTAACTGAGCAGACGAAATGTTAATAGACACTTTGGCGTGTTCGCCTAATGCTTTTTTTAATTGCGGTATTTGTTCTAGCACTGATTTAAAGACCCACAGATCAATAGACTTGAAATAGCCTTTACGTTCAGCAAGCGGAATAAATTCATCCGCAGATACATGACCTAACTCAGGAGAGTGCCAACGGATTAGCGCCTCTGCCCCAATAGGTTTTTCAGAATGTATATCAATGATCGGCATATACAATAAATGAAACTCAGTAAAATCAATAGACCTTAACTGCATCTCTATTGCAAACTCGCGCTGCGCTTTTTTAGCCAAGGTCTGTGAGAAAAAGGCATATTGGTTTTTACCGTTCTTTTTCGCCTGATACATCGCCTTATCGGCGTTTACAATCAACTGACGCGGAGAATCACCATCTCTGGGATAGACAGAAATCCCAATGCTCGCCGACACCGGTAATTTTCCAATTTTAGAGTCAAAACCTCCCTGAAAAATGGACAACACCCTTAAAGCGATATGTTTAATGATGGCGTCATCTTCATAGTCGTATATCACCACACCAAATTCATCTCCCGCTAAACGAGACACATCGCAAACACGATCCATCACAATGTCTGTTGGCCTCACTACTGATCTTAAAGCGGTAGAAAATTCAATCAGAAATACATCACCTGCCTCATGCCCATATTTATCATTTACATGCTTGAAATTATCAATATCGATATACAGCAAAGAAATTTTTCGTATTTCCTCACTTCGAGTAATTAACCTTTCTAATAAATTATTAAACACATTCCGGTTATTTAGTTTGGTTAAATAATCAGTATTTATCATTATTTGACTGTCGTCATAGGAAGTCTTTAATTTTGAATACAACTCATAATAAGCCGTGTTTAATAAACTGATTTCATCTTTTCGTATCGCGGGCTCAGGAAAAGGCTTCCCTTGATTGACGTCAATTATCTTCTTTCTTAATGATAAAATGGGGTTAGTAACATTTTTACTGATAAAGTAGAGCAGCGAGAGCGAAATAACGATCACAAAAAAAATCGTATATATGAGTATTTTATTAAACAGTCCTTCTAGGTATTTTTTAACTTCTTCATCTAGATAGGTAATATTTATCCAATAACCTTCAAATATTTCTTCATTAACAGACAACCCATAATTACTTGATATACTTTTCGGCTTGTTTTTTATTTCGTATAAATTAACACTGTATCCTGCAGAGTTTAATTTCTTGGATATTTTTTCAAGTGATAATAAATCGAACATCACAACCACTGTTTTTGATTTAGAATAGTCTTTAGTCAGTGGTGCTTTCATAGTTAACGGGCTTAACACACGCGCGTTAATCAATTGTATTTTCCCGTTAATATTCAGGATTTTTTCCACAGATAGTTTTTGACTGGCACGCATTGTTTCAACATGCTGCAATAATGTACTGTTAGATATAGAGAAAGGATCGCCTTCAGAAGCGTAAAAATAACTCGTTTTTCCTTCTGTATTGATAACAGAAAGTACCAACATGCCAATTTCGTGCTGAGCCAAATCAGACACCATATTAGTCAGATTATTTTCTATAGAGTGTACTAAAAGCTCTTCATTTTCTTCGACAAATACCTTTCTAAGAAGAGGACTACTGATCAAAGAATACAAAAAAACATCTGAAAAATTAGCATAATAGTCGCTGATAAACTGCATGGTTTTTAACTGCAATGTTAAATTGATTCTCTCCTGCTTGAGAAAAGAGTTTTTCTCCAACTCATATACTAAGGCGCTGATAAACATCGAGCCAATAATGATAATAGGCACAATAATGAGCCAGATTCTATAATTCAATTTCATAGTTATTTATGCTCTAGTTGATAAACAATTCTATTACGCAATCGAATAGATTCATTGGTTAAAACTTGATACAACTCACTTTTTTTGGACATTTCAGCACTGGGGAACACCCTGCTATCGTCAAGAAACTCATCGCTTACATATTGCAGCGCTGATATATTAGGTGTGGCTACCCATAACTCTTGTGCATTTAAAGCCGCTATTTTGGGACGGTTAATAAAGTTAATAAAAGCGGTGGCCACTTTTTTCTTGGTTGAAGATGACAAAATGCCAATACAATCTATCCAAATAGCGGTCCCCTCTTTTGGAACCACAAAATCCCACTGCGGCTTCGACTTGTCATTTTCAAGAGTCAATTGATCTCCACTATAGGCTAACGCTAAATAAATTCTGTCTTTATTCTTTGCTCTAGCATTATAGCTAACAACATATTCATAACTCAGTACTTGTTCTTTTTGCGCGACAAGCAACTTATAAGCCGCCTTTAAATCATCTATATTTTCAGTGTTAATAGATAATCCGAGTATTTTTAATGCAGGTACTAAGGTATCAAATAAATCTAACTGCATATTGATATGTTTTTGGTGTGCGCGAATTGGTGTTATCAAGCTAGTCCATGATGTCGGAGGCGGGATCACTTTATCTTTTCGATAGACAATACCCAGTGTTCCCCATAGATAGGGCATAGCGTATTGACCGCAGCTACCTCTCCACTTGCTGTCTAAATGATCTAGGCTATTTTGGAAGGCTTCAGTAATAGGAACTAAGTAATTGTTTTTACCAAACAATTTGGCGGATATAGAATTCATCAACACCAGATCAATGCCGCTCGTCGCTTGACTCGCAATTAGCTCATCCCGCTCATTATCTCTGTCGAACACTAGCACTTCGACAGTATGTCCCGTTTCTGATTCGAACTGATCAATAACCGTTTGCGAGATATAGTCATCCCAATTATAGAATACTAAATTATCAGCAAAGGAATAATTGGCGACGCTAATTATTCCACAATAAAACAATCCATAAATAATTTTATACATGAGCATCCTTTCCCTTAAATAAAACAGCAAGAGCAAGTGCCATTATTATAAAAGAGTGTCGACTAAAGCGTATATAATTCCTTTTCTTATATCGCTCCTTTTAATGATAACCGGGTATATTGATAACGATTACCATTTGCACCAAATATCCTAAAAATAGTAACCACCGTTTTTTATCTCATATATTTGGCCTGTAAATAATAACGACATGGCCCGTCATATGCGCCACTTAATAAATGATCAAGACTATAATACAGTTAAGATTCTGGAAACACAGGGCAGGTAAGTCCGCAATTTTATCCAAGCCATTGAGGTTATTTAGCGCTTATACTGTGGTTACTTTTTTAACGGTACGTGATGATGAAACAGTCCAATCAATTTCAGTACGCCAAAAGCCAGCAGTTGGAAAAAATTACAGTTTTACAAGCAACTATGCGTGATTTTTCTTACGGTAAACACGCCCATGAAGAGTACTCGTTTGGTGTGACTTTGACTGGACGTCAAGATTTTTTTGCCAGTGGCGTATTCTATCGCAGTTTACCGGGCAACATACTTGTCTTTAACCCAGGCGAAGTTCACGATGGCCAATCAGGGATTGACGACGCATTGCACTATAAAATGCTCTACATACACCCTGAGCAGCTTGAACCTATGCTTAAGTGCGCCGGTATTCAAAACTATAAAAATTTTAAAATACCCCAAACATTATTTGACGATAAAGTGTTGCGCACTCATTTGCTCAATATGGCACAGCTGATTGATGAAAATGACAGCAATAGACTACAACAAGAGTGCACGCTGTATCAGATAGCACACACTCTGGCGAATAAACGAGGTATCGATCATGCAAATGATTCTCCAATGAAAGCAGATACTTTATTACTGCGCGCTAGAGATTTCATTCACGACAATATACATCAGACAACAACTCTTGATGATATTAGCCGACACGCTCACCTTTCTAAATATCATTTTTTGCGCCTATTCCGCCAACATTTTGGAATGACTCCCCATCAATATGTTCTGAACTGTCGCCTCAATCTTGCCCGTAATGAGCTTGAAAATGGCGCCACTTTAGATGATTTAGTTTTCAAATATGGCTTTAGTGATTTAAGTCACTTTAACCGGCGCTTCAAGCCAGTGTTTGGCGTCACTCCCAAACAATATCAACAGCTCTGTCTTAGCTAGTCTTTTCCATTTTTAAATTAACTTTAATACTTCCAGGAGACTCCACATGGTTGAAATACTCGCGTTCGCCTTTGGTATTATGTATACCCCAGGTCCAGTTAACCTAATCAGTTTAAGCGCAGGTTTAAATGGGCAGATACGTTCAACATTGCGCTTTTGTGCCGGTGTAGGCTGCGCTATGCTGGTGCTTCTACTCATATTTGGATACACAGGTGCGCTTTTAATAAACAAAGATTATCAGCTATTTATCAGCGCTTTTGGCTGTCTCTATATTTGTTATTTAGCGTTACAGATAACGATATCAAGCTTCAAACCCACCCAGAAAAATGCAACAACTGATCAATTATTAAATTTCAAATCGGGCTTTGTTATGCAGCTTCTTAACCCTAAAGCGCTGGTGGTTATTTTGCCGATTGTCACAGTACAATTCCCAGCGGTTCAAATTTCAGGATTTGCGATTATTATTTGGTCAATACTACTCGCAAGCTTGGCTTTTGGTGCACCTAGCAGTTATTTGTTAATAGGTAGTAAACTTGGAAAATTCATTCACGTACCTCGCTACTTTCAATTGTTTAATCTATGTATGTCTCTGCTACTTTTCTATGTCGCTTTTGATATTGGCTACCACCACATTTTCATGAAGTGGGGTGTATAACGATTATCTCGCAGAGTATTGAGCGCTACCTTAAACGATGTAATAGGAATTATCTTTTTAAGGTAATGCTCATGTTTCTAGTTTGCACTTATCAACAATGCAAACATCTACCTTAACCCTATAAATCGTCTGTGTATCTGCTATTATCGCTACTTTTTGGAACACTCCTTTGAAACTCTCCACGCACGTTAATTTCATCAAACCTATCGTCATCTTTTTATGCCTGTCTTTTTGCTCCGTGTTACTCGCTCAAACTAAGAACGCAATAGACCTTGAAGCAGTCATGAAACAAATGCGTTTTGAATACAACCAAGCAATGAAAAGCGATTCAACAGCCGTTTTTAATAAACATCTCAATGAATTTAAAAAACAGCTAGGCATCGCTCAGCAGTTCCCGTTCAATGAGCAAAGGATTGTAAAGGCAACACAAGGCCTTGATAAAGTCGCTAGAGTGGTCAATCAATTGAACAAGCCGGCCACTCTCGATGCACTCAACAACGCGAAACAGCAGTTAGCTGTCATCGATGATTTAAAAAAAGAGTACCACGATAAAAAGCCTAGTTTATGGGAGAGGTTTTACGAGATGATTTTTGGGGCGGATGAGAATAATCCGCCATTGATATTACTAGATTAAGACTTAGAAAGTAGCGAACAAGTCCGCAAACACCCAACTTGCGGGGCGTTTTGGACTTTTTCGCCGCTGTATTTAGAACTTGTAAATTTGACCGGCCGGAGCGATTAGTAAGCAGCTGTCACTGAAAACTCTACCAACAAATCGGGTCTTGCCATGCGTGCTTCAACACAAGCGCGCGCAGGTTTTTCATAATCTGCCACCCATGCATCCCATACTTCATTCATGGCCGCAAAGTCTTTCATATCGCGGATATAAATAGTCACTGACAACAGCTGATCTCTGTTACTGCCGGCTTGGGCCAACAAATCATCGACCTTAGCCAAACAGCGATGTGTTTGCTCTGTTATATCCCAAGCGGGGTCGCACGCTGTTTGGCCACATAAATACACTGTATTGTTGTGTTTAACGATACGGCTCATACGCTGCGTTGAATCTATACGCTCTATGCTCATTTTAATCTTCTTTGTTCAAGTTGGTTTCTAATACAGCCATCCGCACTTCTAGTGCTTCTACTTTCTCACGTGTTCTCATTAGTACTGCTGATTGAGCTTCAAACTCATCTCTTGTCACTAAATCAAGTTTTGACAAGGCGCTTTGCATCAAGCTTTTAAACTGATCTTGACCTGGTAACTCAGCACCTTTTGGTAAATTACTCATCAGTGATGAGAACTGCTGAGAAATCCCTTCAATTATTTTTTCATTCATGACTAAGAGTCCTATTAATTTCACAAAATTGAAAATCGATTGCTCGGCAGTATAACACACGCACTACAGGCCTTAAGAGAGATTTCAACCTAAATCCGGCTGTTGGACACCTTTTTATACGCCGGAAAATCACGTCGTAGCAAGACACGGATTGTAAAAAAGCCTCTGATGATTTAGTACCAAAATCATCTCTAGTAAATGGTTGTTCCCTTTACAACTTTCCATAAAAAGAAAGTGTAACACCGCTATGAATTGATTTAACAAGTATAAATAGGTGTAGCGCCTTCACTCTATCGGAGAAAATTGATGTAACAGTATTTTACTTATTGCTCATAAGCTTGATGCTAATCCATAGCGGCTAACTGCCGAATTTAGGCTCAATTCAGTCCCGTTTTAAACGCCAGCAAAACTCTCCTCGCACTGTTTTGGAGCACCACTTAACGACAAGCTAACCAAAATAGCGCAATGGGCATTTTTTAAGCCCTAAAGATCAGCAATTTTCAAACAGAAAATTGTTGGCATAAATTTCGCTATATTAAGATTATTAATAAAAACACTCATTTTAACTACTGGAGAATACTATGGAGTCAATCGTTGGCAATTTAAATGCTGACCTCACTCAACTTAAGTACGCATTAGATACTTTTTACTTTCTAATATGCGGTGCTTTAGTGATGTGGATGGCAGCGGGTTTCGCTATGCTAGAAGCGGGTTTAGTGAGAGCAAAGAACACAACTGAGATACTCACCAAAAACATCGCTTTGTATGCTATTGCCTGTACCATGTACTTGCTAGTCGGTTACGAAATCATGTACAGCTCCGAAGAAGCGGGCATTATTCCAAGCCTTGGTTTCTTGATCGGCAGTGAAAATGAAGTAGCCGCAGTGACAGCTGGCGGTGATGATGCTCCTTACTACTCTGCTCGTTCTGACTTTTTCTTCCAAGTGGTATTTGTTGCCACTGCAATGTCGATTGTTTCTGGTGCTGTTGCTGAACGCATGAAGCTTACTGCATTCTTACTCTTCACTGTTGTTATGACAGGCTTCATCTACCCCGTCAGCGGGTACTGGACTTGGGGCAGCGGTTTCCTTAGCGAAGCAGGTTTCTCTGATTTTGCAGGCTCTGGTATCGTGCACATGGCAGGTGCTGCTGCAGCCTTTGCGGGTGTATTACTGCTAGGTGCTCGTAAAGGTAAATATGGCGCAAACGGAAAAATAAATGCCATTCCTGGTGCAAACTTGCCACTGGCTACACTAGGTACATTCATTCTTTGGTTAGGCTGGTTCGGGTTCAACGGCGGTTCTGAGTTGAAACTTTCAGATGTCGGCGAAGCGAATGCTGTTGCACAGATCTTTGTTAACACTAACGCAGCTGCTGCCGGCGGTGTTATTGCAGCCCTTTTTGTAGCACGTGTACTCTTTAACAAAACTGATTTAACCATGATGCTTAACGGCGCATTGGCCGGTCTAGTGGCTATCACTGCCGATCCACTGTCACCCGATGCACTAAGCTCTTGTGTGATTGGTGCTATCGGCGGCGTATTAGTTGTCTTTTCTATCCTAGCGCTAGATAAGCTGCGTATTGATGATCCTGTAGGGGCTATCTCTGTTCACGGTGTTGTTGGTATTTGGGGGCTTCTAGCTGTTCCACTGAACAATGGCGATGCATCTTTGGGTGCACAGCTTTACGGAATCGCAGTGATCTTCGCATGGAGCTTCGGTGCCAGCTTGGTGATTTGGAAAATTCTACAAGTAACTATCGGAATCCGTGTTACTGAAGAAGAAGAATTCCTAGGCAGTGACATTGTTGAATGTGGTATGGATGCATACCCTGAATTCAAACGCTAATTTATCCGCAACTTTACGGCAGGGCCCTAAAGTTTGGAATTAATGGGTCGCAGCTTGTGTTAATCACATGAAAGTCTCTATAATCACTGCACTTTTATGTTTATACAGACACTGCAATAAACGTGGCCCACTCTAAAAAGGAGAGAATCATGAAATTAGTCACTGCTGTGATTAAGCCATTCAAACTTGACGATGTGCGAGAAGCACTTTCAGAAATTGGCATCCAAGGTATTACAGTTACTGAAGTTAAAGGTTTCGGGCGTCAAAAAGGCCACACTGAACTCTATCGTGGTGCTGAGTACGTGGTCGACTTTTTACCTAAAGTAAAATTGGAAGTTGCTATCGATGATGGCATGCTCGATCAAGTGATTGAAGCCATCACTAACACTGCCAACACCGGCAAGATTGGTGACGGTAAAATCTTCGTATCACCCCTTGAGCAAATCATCCGTATCCGTACGGGAGAGACTGGATCTGACGCTGTTTAATTTAGCGCCGGATCAAAAAAGCCGCTGATATCCGCGGCTTTTTTATGTGCAGGATGTTCGGTATAGCAAGGGACCGCACGAAAAAGCTGTTAAGCTAATGCTCACAAACTTCTTATCTTAGGCTATCTAATATTACGATCAAAAAGTAATGCGCACTCTAGTACTGTGGAAATTTAGTACTTCAAAAAATTAGAGTTTTACATTCAAGACCAGACATTTAAATTGAAACATATTCACCGATAAATCAACTCTATAAAAAAAACTTTCATGCCAAATTCTTGGTTTTTTAAGATTTTTCTAACAAAATCGTCAGTAAGCTTGCTTTTACAAAAAGTAGTCTAGGACAAACTCTTATTCACTTTTATTCATTCTTAATTCATATTACTTTCTGTTTTCTTGTAAGCAGAAGGTTTAGCTGATCGTCTTTATTTCATAAAGTAATTATTTTTATAGCCGTTTTCGCGTAGCTGTTCGTTTAAGGGGTACGTAAAGTCAATAGAGTGCGAGGTCATTAATCTTAGAGCTGTGCTACAGCAAATCAGCACGCTACTTGCGATGAAAGTGGTTTTGTTTCCAGACGCACCGTTTGGAGAAGTATTAAAACTACTTATGAGCACAATCATCGCAGTTTAGAAACCTAGCTTACAGTTGCTGAAGGCACGGTTGATACGCAAACCATTTCTACTGACTGGCAGGATGATTTTAATGTATCTGAAAAAATTATAGAGCCGACAATAACAACGAACTTCATTTATGGCAGTAAAGGCCAGCATGAAACAGTAACAGTTGTTAAAAATTAAAAGGAATGTGGATAGTGCTTAATATTAATTTGAAAGCTCGTTTACTTTTATTCTCTTTGATTATCATTTGGAGTTCGCCTTCTTATGCGGAAAAAAGCTGTGGTAAACACAATAGTTGGGCGACGTATTTAGTCGGTACTTGGTGTACCCGCTGGGACTATACAACATACTACCTTGACTGGGACTCTGCGCATAAAGCGTGTGTAAGCAAAGCTAGATCTATTGGGATTGGTGATAAAGTTGGCACTGGGAGTACTTGTGCGACATATAGAGGAGATTCTCTAAGTGTCTATAATGGTAATTCAGTTAGGCCTAATCCTAATGGAAACCCTCCATGGCTCGGTTATTATAATGATTTCTTTAAATTTATTACTATTAGTGATTCAAATCAATGCCAAGAAGGGACGATGCTTAATCGTCAACTAGGTTGTATAGCGTCCAATAAAGAAAAAGAAGTAGGTAAAGGCAATGTTTGCGTTGGTAACCCTATCAACATAATAACTGGCAATAAGATCCAATACGAGACTGTTTTTAATTCAACTGTAAATCCCTATTTCCTGAGTAACGTCACTTACAACAGTTCCATAGAAAAATGGCAAAAACCATATTCCAACTCGCTTAAACAGGGCTATGAAGCGGAGGGACTTATGGAAATATACCGCAATGATGGTAAGAAATATCTATTGGAAATCGATGAAAAGGGTATTTGGCAAAGTGACCCTGATGTTACTGTAAAGCTAGAATCTATAACCTTAGATGATTCATCAGACGGCTGGCAACTTACTCTAAAAGACAACACTGTTGAGACTTATTCTGCTTCTGGTCGATTATTATCAATTAGCAAGTTAGGAAAGCAGCTCATTACACTTAGCTATGATGACGTAGTTCACAAAACAACAGCAACCGATAATCTTACTAATACAAACATGACACTTGAGTATGATGCTTCAAATGCAGATATGTTAAAAAAAGTAACGACGCCTGCTAACGCTGTTTATCGCTTCAAGTACACTGATGCAGGTCTACTGCAATACGTCAGCTACCCCGATGATACAGATACTGCAGGTGATAACCCTTTCTCAGAAGATAACCCTTATCGTGAATACCACTATGAAGATGCAAACAACAATAAACTGCTAACGGGCATCACCGATGAGCGCGGTCATCGGTATGCAACTTGGGCCTATGACAGCGAAGGCCGAGCCATTTCATCTGAACACGCTAATACCACAGAGAAAACCACTTTAGATTACACTCACCAGAATGATGCAGATTATCCTCGTGTCACCGTCACTAACGCGTTAGGTAAACAAACCACCTATCACTTTGAAGCGATTTACGGAGTACGAAAAGTCACTAAAGTTGAAGGCCATCAATCCGAGAATTGTGCCGCAGCAAATCAGCTAACTACTTACGATGAAAATGGTTTTGTTGCTAGTCGCACAGACTGGAAAGGAAGTTTAACCACTTATGTGCACAATGATCGCGGTTTAGAGACCTCGCGTACTGTTGCTGACGATACGCCTGATGCGCAAACCATTACAACACAATGGCACGATGACTTTAATGTGCCAGAAAAAATAATAGAGCCAATGAGAACTGAAACCTTTACTTATGACAGTAAAGGTCAACGAAGAACAATAACTGTAATTGAACAATAACTAATTCGGTAAATGCACATGTTTTCAAAGCTTCTGAAGCCAATATCTATAAATGTATTTTTAATGTGGCTCAGTATGGTTTCACTAAATGGTTACCTTTTATTAAAAAGCGAGACGGTGTCTGCTAGTGATACCTGTACATGGTGGGTTAATGGTTGGGGTAATAGAAGAGCCCCTAGTAATGGCGGTGTTTACTGTAAAATTAGAGCTATCTCTTTGTATTACAACGACTGGGATGTTGCTCACGCTGAATGTGTCGGTGTAGCAACCTCTCTTGGGCAGGCCGATAAAATAGGTACTGGAATAACTTGTGCAGCATACAGAGGTGGGCGTTTAGTTGTCCATAATTCAATTTATAATCCTGATGCAAATAATAGACATGAAAGGTATGTCAGTCATTGGCACTCTTTTAATACTCTAGTGCACCCTTGTAGCAATGGAAAAGTTTTTTCGGCTCAAAAAGGGTGTGTTGCACAATTAAAGGAAAAAGAAGTAGGCCGTAGTAATTCATGCAAAGTTGCATCAACCATAGGTAATCCTATTAGTATTACAACCGGTAACAAAATACAGCAAGAAAATATATTAAGCTCATCGAGCAATCCTAATTTCATTCTTGATTTTAGCTATAATAGCCTATTAGGAGCATGGTCACCGCCTTATTATCAATCTATTAAAGTCGCACCTGAGATTGATTCACTAATGGAAGTAAAACGTGCAGACGGCAAATCTTTTGTATTCAAATCGGTTAATGATCAATGGCAAGCTGACCCAGATGTCACTTCAAAATTAGAATCTGTCATCTTAGGTGATTCATCAAACGGTTGGAAGCTCACTTTAAAAGACAACTCAATTGAAACCTACGATGTATATGAGCGCTTAGTATCAGTTAGTAAGTTAGGTAAACAATTAATTACTCTTAGCTATGATGACGCTGCAAACACAACAACAGTAACCGATAATCTTACTAATACAAACATGACACTTGAGTATGATCCTGCAAACACAGATAAGTTAATAAAAGTAACATCCTCCTCTAACACTGTTTATCGTTTTGGTTACACTGACGCAGGCTTATTACAATACATCAGCTACCCCGATGATACAGGTACTGCAGGCGATAACCCTTTCTCAGAAGATAACCTTTATCGTGAATACCACTATGAAGATGCCAATAACAACAAACTGTTAACCGGCATCACCGATGAGCGTGGCCACCGCTATGCTACTTGGGTCTATGATAGTGAAGGTCGTGCAATATCATCCGAACACGCCAATACCACAGAGAAAACAACATTAGATTATACCCACCAAAATGATGCAGATGACTCCCGTGTCACTGTGACCAACGCCTTAGGTAAACAAACAACTTACCACTTCAAAGCGATTCATGGAGTACGTAAAGTCACTAAAGTGGAAGGCCATCAATCCGAGAATTGTGCATCGGCAAATCAGCTCACTACTTACGATGAAAATGGCTTTGTTGCTAGTCGCACAGACTGGAAAGGAAATTTAACCACATATGTGAACAATGATCGCGGTTTAGAGACTTCGCGTACCGTTGCCGAAGGTACGCCTGATGCGCAAACCACTTTCACGGTGTGGCACGATGATTTTAACCAGCCTGTTAGCATAACAGAGACAATGAAAACAACGACCTTTACTTATGGTGATAAAGGCCAACGGTTAACAATCTCGATTGCAGAAAATTAATACGTTGTGAATAATGGTTACGAGTAAATAGGAAAAGACGATGAAACGATATACCAATATATTTACCTTCGTAAAAATCAAGGAATTCAAGGTAATGACAGTTACTTGTGCGCTATTACTCTGCGCTGCATTGATTGCACCGCTCGCAATGGCCTCAATGACCAGCTATACCTATAATGATCGCGGGCAAATTGAAACCATTGATGGACCACGCACGGATAAAGACGATATAACCACTTATAGTTACAACACCAATGGTACACGTAAATCAACCATCAACGCATTAGGCCACGTATACCAGCTGCAAGAGCGCAATGGTCTAGGCCTGCCTGAAAGAATCATTGATCCCAATGGTGTTGTTTCAATATTGACCTACCACCCTCGAGGTTGGTTAACGACTTACACCGTTGTCTCGCCTATCGAAAGTACTGCTGATGACAGTGTGACTAAATATAGCTACGGTGCCTCAGGTCTGCTCAATAAAGTTGTTTTACCGAACCAAGTCACGCTGCACTATCAATATGATGCTGCTCAGCGATTAGAGAAAATCTGGAACGATGCCGGCGCTGAAATTAATTACACTTTAGACGATGCCGGTAACCCCACCCGTACCGACGTCCGTGGGGAAAATGGTGACTTAACATTTACCGCTCGCCAAACATTTGATGAACTGAGTCGCGTGATGGACTTCATTGGCTCAGAAGGTGAAACGACCCATATCGATTACGACACCAACAGCAATCCAGATATTAAAACCAATCCCAAAAATTTCAGGTTTGATGAAGATTACGATCCGTTAAATCGACTAGAAAGAATCACAGACCCAAATAACGGCATCACAGAGTTTATTTATGACAGTCAAAACAGAATAACCAATGTTATCGACGCCAATAACAAAACCACTACTTATGAATATGACTACTTAGATAATGTGATAAAAGTTATCTCACAAACCACTGGCGTGACTGATTATGTCTACGATGAAGCTTCCAACCTAACAAGACGTACAGATGCCGCAGGCAATGTCATCGAATTTGAATACGACAGTCTCAATCGTATCGAACAAATGACATATCCTAGTAGCAGTGCTGAAAATACTTTGTATGAATATGATGCTACCCTCTGGTGCCCTGATGTGGGGATCGTTCAGCATTGCACCAACGAAAAAAACTACGGTGTAGGACGGTTGACGTCTGCTAAAAACATAAATTCTACTACTTATTACAGGTATAACTATCTAGGGAACTTAGTCGAAAAGGTAAACATTCTCTCTGATATAGCAACAATAGAGCGACCAAAACTTGAAAATAGTGAAATTGTTGAAATACAGGGTAGTGACGATAATAACTTTAACATCAGCGATATCGCACCTGAAGGTATTAGTTTGAAGTTAAATTTTTCAAAGGGAAAATGGGATTTAGATGTTTGGGATTTACTCTATATTCAATTGGGTATGAAAGGTTCATCAACATCACCCAGTGTGATTTATGTACTAGGTACTGCTGGCATGAATGGGATTACCTTTACAGAGTTCATTCAAGGTAACATAACAGGCCAAATACCTTTGTCGACGTTACGCACTTTAGCTAGTGGAGAATATGCCGTTGAAGCGTTTGCCTGGACAATGGCGGGTAGCAAATTTAGTTTAGGAGAGTCTGCGTCTTTTAGTATTAATGGTACTACCGAAGATAGTGCAAACAACGTTAAAGTTATTGATTATGAATACAATCATAATGGTAGTTTGTCTGGGATAACGTACCCCAGTGGTATGATCATACAATATATCCGCAACGACCAAGGCAAAGTAGAGAGCATTAATTACCAGAGGCCTTCTGAAATACAACTGAATCTAGTCAATAATATTGAATACCTGCCTTTTGGCCCTGTCTCTCGTCTAAGTTTCGGTAATGGTTTAACCACTAACAATACCTTTGATCAGAGTTATCGGGTAATTGCCAAGACAACAGGTACAATATTAGACTTATATTATATGTACGATGAAAACAGTAATATTGAGGAAATTGAAAATCTGCAATTTGATACCAATAGCAACATAATTAAGGACTTACAGGCTCAAGGAGAAGAAGTTACAGATAAACAAATTTACTCTTACGATCCAATGGATAGAGTAATTACGGTTGATAACAATAGAGGAAATGTAGAGTTCGACTATGACCTTATTGGAAATCGCAGCACGCGTTTGTATCATGGGATAGTATCAGAGTCTAGCTCACAAGGTATGCAGGAATACTCTCAATACCGATATGATTCAGGCGGTCAATTATTCAAAATAGAGACCAACAGTGACGGTTTACTTAGTGAAGTGAATTTTAGTTATGATCTTGTTGGTAGTATTAAAGCAGGCTTGCTTACCGAGTCCATGAATGACCAAGATGCAAAACAAGCATTGCTTAATCTTACTTATAGCTATAATGCATCTAATCGTTTAATAAAGGTTGTAGGCAATAATTTTTCAGCACATTACAAATATAATACACAAGGTCAGCGAAACGTTAAAACCATAATTCGTGACAATCAAGAAACAGTGACGGTTTACTATTACAATGAGCAAGGCCAGTTATTGGCTGAAACCAGTCCAGACGGGAGTAATAGTAAAGAGTATATCTATCTTAATAATAAACCAATAGGCCTCATCACTGACTCTGAAACATACTTCTATCACAATGATCATCTAGGTACACCGCGTGTCATCACTGACTCACTACAGGAAAAAGTGTGGACGGCTGATTACAGTGTGTTTGGTCGAGCGAACATCACCACTGCACAAATCACCAATAATCTGCGTTTTGCAGGCCAGTACTTTGACAGTGAAACAAAGTTGCACTATAACTGGTTCAGATATTACGATCCGAGTTTAGGTAGATATTTACGCAGCGATCCGATTGGGTTGGCGGGGGGGATTAATACTTATGCGTATGCTAAAGGGAATCCACTAAGTTATGTAGATCCTGATGGAAAAATGTCAATTATAGGAAGAGCACTTGGTGGCGCCTTTAACTTATGTGTGAAAAATAAATTAGGCTGCACAGCTGTTGGGGGTGGCGTAGCTGGTTATAATGTTGATCAAAAGTTAGAAAAGCAAAAACAATGCGAGTTACAGTGCAAAAAAAGCCATTCAAAGTGTACGGATGAGGGTAATACTAATCCTTTAACGGCATGTAAAGCACAATGCGTGCAGGAAGTTTGGGCAGGTAAGCCCAAAAAAGCTCCATGGGTAAAAAGGATGTAAACCATGAAGCCTATAATTAATTCGTTTTTTACTACTGGATATGTTCTACTTTCAGGTACTGTGATTTGGCAGGTCATTATTTATTTCTTTAATAGATGGCGTGAAATTATGTTAGTTGATGAATTGCCGAATCAAAGTGTCTATCTGCTACTAACTTTAGCTGTATTTACGATATATTCAGTATTGATTTTATTAAAAAATTGGTCAAACAATATAAAGCTCATTTACGTTGGTTTGTTTTTAATTTTACTTGTCGCTATTTTAAAAATTATATTTCATACAAATATTTTTAAACAATTAGAGCCATACGAGTTAATTTATGTCGTAAATGAAATCAATGCTTATGTTTTCTTTATGTGTCTTTTTCATATAATTAAAAACTGGAATCAGGTACAAATTAAATACAACAATTCTAAGTGACTGGTGTATTACCAGTACGATCAATAGCCAAAGATATATTTACGCAGTGATCCGATTGGGCTTGAAGGCGGGATTAATACTTATGCTTTCGTTGGGGAAATCCATTAAGAAATACTGATTCTACCGGAGTTGCCATGGTTACTTATTATTCGACTCTTAGACCTACTGGCCCCATCAATTAACGGGCCAGTTGTTACTCTCAGGCGTTATCAGTGAATATCTATCAAGACAAAAGGTCAAAGTCATTTCAGCTTCAAGATTAGCTTCACCCGTAATCCATTAGGCTTAACCTGCTCTAGTAACAGGTCTCCCTGTTGCGTTTGCATCGCCTGTTTCGCGATACCTAACCCCAAGCCATGGCCATCAACATTAGTATCCAATCTAAAGAAGGGTTCACACAATCGATCAATTAGATGCTCAGCCACTCCGGGCCCATTATCTTCTATGATAATTTGCAGGTGTTGCGTATCTATACACGCAACGTGAATAGCTATTTTACTGTTTTGATCTGTGTGCTTTAACGCGTTGCCTAATACATTGCCCACAGCGCGTTCTAGTAGCGCACAAGACCCTAAAACGATACTAGATGAGCCTTTATCCTGAGTTAACACGATTTGGCGTTCAACCTGCGTGAAACTAATATCTTCTACCAGTTTATGCAACAATGGCATCACATCAAATTCTCGTTCGCCTCGCTTTTGCTGCTGCAGTTTTGCCAGCGCCAACAGCTCATCAATCAAGCAGCTTAGGCGCTCACACTCTAACTGTACCCGAGATACTGCAGGATGCCCGTCTCCTACTTGCTGCTCAATAATTCCACTGGCAGCTAGCAGTCTAGCCAAGGGGGCACGCAATTCGTGTGAGACGTTCTGAAACAGTTGCTGTTGTCCTTTTAATGTACCTTCCACATGCTCAGCCATCTGGTTGAATTCACGGGCAAAATCACCTATTTCGTCCCCTCTCAGCTGCAGTTTATTCTCAATCCGCACACTGTACTCTCCGGCCTGTAAACGTTTCACATACTGACGTAGCTGGTTCATTGGCCTAACCACGATTGCGCTGACAATAAAACTGGCGATGGTCGAGCTCAATAAAATAAGTAGAGCCTGCACAGAAAATATAAAACCATGCCAACGCGCAAGGCTATTAGGCGGTGGATTCAACCGGTAGTGCACTTTGTAAACGCGCCCAGAATCTGAAATCACTTTTATTTTATGACGCTTTCCAGCGCCCTCACTAAATGTTCCAAAAATGACTTGTCCTTGGTCATCTTTAATAACCAACGATGGTCCCGCTTTGTGTCCACTATCCCAATATGGTTTGTTTTTGTCATCGCGGCGTTTTTTCCTGCGCTCTAATAATGCCAATTGACTCGGATCAGTTTCATAACGGTCGAGAAAACGCTGTGCCTCTAAGCGAACACGATAATCGATTTTTGATTTAAAGTTATCCTCTTCAGCAAGCTCTCCAATCACAATGACCGTGACCATCATGACAACAAAGCTTGATAACCACAGTGAGAGAAATACTTTCCAATAAAGGCGATTGAATCTATACATGAGTTGCATCTATGGTGCGCTTCGAATTATCTAAAATAAACAAATAACCTTCACCTCTGATGGTCTTAATCAATTCTTGCCCTTGTAGCTGCTGTGATAGCTTTTGTCGCACTCTCGATAAGTGCACATCAATAGAGCGATCATAAGCCGTGAGCTCTCTGTGTAATACCTTTAGTGTGAGATCCGCTTTGCTCACTACTTTCCCCGGGTTCTGCATTAATTGATGTAAGACGTTAAACTCGGCACTGGTTAGCTCCATAAGAACACCAGAAACTTTGACCTCTCTGGTTGCTGGACTCAGGTTAATCCCCATCAATTCAATGCTTTGATTTTCAGGCTGTACAGGCGCATTTTGACTACTGCGCCTGAGTACCGCACGAATACGCGCCAACAGCTCTCTTGGGTTACACGGTTTTGCCATATAATCATCAGCACCCATTTCAAGCCCTAAGATTCTGTCGATATCGCCACCTTTACCGGTCAGCATAATCACCGGCATACTGATACTTGGCCGTAACTGCTGTAGTAACTCTAACCCCGAGATCCCGGGCATCATAATGTCAAAGACCGCCAAATCAAAAGTATTCCCCGCCTTTAAAACCTCTAATGCATGCTCGGCACTATTACAAATAGAGACTTTCACACCTTCATAAGTCAGGTATTGCGATAACAATTCAGTCAACTCTTTATCATCATCAACTAACAGTAGTTCAATCTTTTGCATACTCAGGCTCCTTTAACTTAGATTCGGCGATTGAGCGCGAAAAAGGAGTGCAAGTAATTGGTGTGCATAAGAAACCAGAAAAATTAGTGATCACCTTGTTGGTGATGAGAATTTCTTATGGTTTACGAGGCGTATCAAGAACTTGTGCTTACTTTCGTGATTCAACTGCTGAATTTAAGTTTAACTTTAGCCACATTATATCTCCATTATTAAGTCAATTATTACCCTTTACACAACTTTACACGCTCGAAACCCTACTTATCATTGACTTAATACACAATGAATACATCGAAACACAACGCAGAGGTTTAACATGAAAAACACATTAATCGCACTGATCGCCATCCCAACTATTTTAATCAGCACTTTGAGCTTCGCCGACAACGAACAGCAAGGTCGTGACTCAAAACGTAGCCCTGAGAAAATGCTTTCGCATCTCTCTCAAGTTTTAGAATTAACGGACTCCCAGCAAACACAAATTAAAGCATTGATAGAAGAGCAAAAAGAAAACCGAGAAGAGGGCCTGTCACGCAGGGAACAGCGCGAGGCAATGCAAGAGTCAATGGCAAAAATATTAACACCAGAGCAAGTTTTAGAATTAAAGGCTCTACGTGATAAACGTAGAGAAGAAAGCAACAGCTAACGCTGCTTTGCAGCTATTCATTGTTTACTTTTAATAGACTTTATCAATTTAAATATAGCGTTGCCTTCATTGGCAACATGGAGATTCCCAATGAAAAACAAAACAATCGCTCTTATAGCCGTACCTACCCTTATTGCAATCAGCACGTTCAGCTTAGCCAACACAGAGGACAAAGAAGGTTGTGAAAGCAAGCAAGAATATAACGAAAAGCGTGATAATCGTGGTACAAGAAGCCCTGATCGAATGCTTGAAAAATTGACCGAGAAACTGACCTTATCGGAACAACAACAAACAGCTGTAAAATCGCTATTCGAAAAACAGCAAGCGGTTTTCGGTTCAGGCAAAGAATCAAGAACAGCGTTGCACGATGCAGTGCGCAACCTTGATATTAATGCCGCTGATTATGCCGAGCAACTCGCTAAAGTGAAAGAGCAAGCGGGCCTTAGGGCACAAAACAAAATCGACAACTTAATGGCCATCAAACAAGGCATGGCACAAATATTAACACCTGAACAATTAAAGCAGTTCGAAGAACTTAATTTGAACAAAGGTAAATATAAACAAAGTTAGGGGATATAAAAAAGGGCGCATACGCGCCCAATAGCATCCATAAATGCTATTTTAGAGGTCTATATCGTAATCCATGACCAGTGGTGCAAACTCAGAGAAGTTCTGATCTTTAGCAATATAACCATCGTTAATCGTTTCTAAAATATTACCAGTCGCTAACTGATAATCCAACCTAGCACCTTCATTGAGCTTACGCGCACGGTTGTAATCAGGCCACCAAGTATATTGTCTATCCGCTTTGTTTATTTCCCTAAAAGCATCAACGTAGCCAAGCTCTCCAATCAGCTCTTCCATCCAAGCACGCTCACTCGGTAAGAAACCAGAAATACTTTGGCTGACGTACCAATTAGATATATCTGACGTTCTATGTGCAGTATTTAGGGTACCGCAAAATATAAAATCTCGACGTTTACGCTGGGTCTTTTTAAAATGCGCGAGCAAGTGTTCCATAAACTGGTGTTTCACTTTTTGCGCAGCGTCATTTTTGAGACCAGAAGGCACTATCAATGAAGAAATACTGACATTTTCAAAGTCCGCTTGAATAAAACGTCCCTCATAGTCGCAAAGCTCAAAACCAAGGCCTGTCATAATGGCTTTTGGCAGATGCCTGGTATAAATAGCGACCCCTGAATAGCCGTCTTCAAACGCATCAAAGAAATATGGATAGTATCCGTCAAGATGGTATTTATCATCATCTAGCTGGTACTCTTTTGCACGTAAGTCTTGCAGACAAATAACATCGGCATCTTGATCTGCTAACCAAGTGAATAAGCCTTTGTCTGTAGCTTGTTCAATACCTTGGGTATTGAATGAGATAACGCGCATACTTTATATTGCTCCAATTTTTTCGAATTTTAAAACGGATATTTTAATTTGAGGCACCTTGCTATTAGACATAGGTACAAGATGGATATTTAATGGGTAATTGTATAGCTTGGCGCTATAAATTGAAATTTTATAGGTTAATTATTTCCATCCAAAGC
>Ga0209395_1002218_pt1 | contig 25981 bp, 20 predicted proteins | sample GOMGulsemesocosm_3_FD_184635 | JGI IMG/M metagenome (GOLD analysis project Ga0209395, IMG submission 184635) | Methane-oxidizing microbial communities from mesocosms in the Gulf of Mexico - GOM9D Gulf of Mexico (SPAdes) (version 2) | ecosystem: Environmental > Aquatic > Marine > Cold seeps... | reverse complement strand
GCTCAAGGTCAGCTTGAAAGTGCTAAGGTCATGTTCGAAAAAGCACTGAAAATTGATCCAGATTTTTCACTTGCTAAAAGGTTCCTTCAAAGTGTAGAGAAACAAATGAATTCCCTTTAAAAGAGGGGATTTTACTAATGGGAGAAAGAAGAATAACATCCATGGAAATGAAGTAAATTCTATAAGTCGTGAATCAACTCGGCTTACAACAACCGTTAATGTCCGCTTCCGGCTCCAAGGCGGACGTAATTCCCATGAAAAATCGAGTGCCGCTAATGTCTTCTTTGTGGTAAGAATTGTCGTTAGTTCTATGGCGCTCAGGGGGCGATTGCGCCATAGGTTTTATGACAATTTTGCTAATTGGAAGCTTTGAATGAATAAGTTAATACTTCGGCTCCTAGCCAATTGCGGACATTAGCTTTTCAGTTACTAAAGGCAGCTCAAAGCCTTTCTGACAGTGAAATCACTGTGAATTCACTAGTTCCTTTGGTCAGCCGAGACTTACGAAAACTACCTGTGCAGCGCGTTCTGAACTTGTTTGAACGTTACTTTGCTCTTCATTAACTTTAACAGGTGTTTGAAGTGTCGTAGTTTTCTTGGCAATGCAATCACTTGCTTTAGTGGCTGATTTAGATGGATTTTTAGGGTCGAATTGTTCTACGGTCATAATGCGCTCTGCTGGTTTAACTTAGTTCTGGCGTGTTAAAGTGTCATAAATGATCGTTTAACTTTCATTAATGCAGATTCAGGTTTTATTTTGAATAAGCGTTCAGGCAGTTGTTTAATACGCAGGATTATATAGGAATGTTATTGAGCGCGGTAGTGTATGACAGTTGTTAATTATTATAACAACATGAGTATTTTATAATCACGTAAGTGTCTGATTATTTTACACTCCCTAACATATCCAATTAACGAAATAGACTTACATCACTGAAACAAAAGACTTTTACCTTTTTGGCATAATTCATGCGTTAAAATAAGAAATATACCTGTAACAACAAAAAACAATACTATTCTATATCAAGGAATGTATTCCAGAGGAAAATACGATGAACATAAAAATGTTAAAAGCAGCTTTGGCTGGTTTGGTTTTATCTGTTGGTGGTTTTGCTAATGCTGGCTTGATAAGCGTTATTGATGGTAGTCATAGTGTTATTAAGGGTTGGGGCTATGAAGACAGTTGTACAACTTGCACACCTAATTCATATTTTGATGGTTTAGATGCTCTAGGGTACACATCAACTCTTTTTTCAAGCTCTTCCTCTGGGTGGTCAAGCGCCTTTAGCTCACTTTCAAATGTTATAATTGTAGAACAAGGTGCTGGGAGTTCTGTGAGTATTTCAGATTTAACGACATTCATTTCCGGTGGAGGGCACCTTATCCAGCTTGGTGGTTCGTCTACTTCCAATAATGTACTTGATAAATTCTTTGGAAGTTCTTTTGGTAATGGCAGTGCTTTGATTGGAAACCATTTTATAACTTCCGATGCATTCGGCACAGCATTTGAAGGGTATACTGGCTTTATTGACGATGAAAGCTCTACTCACGGCTACAATACAGCTTCACTTCTTAGCGCATGGGGCGGGAAAAGTATAATGGCAAATGCAGGCCAAACTTCCGTATGGCAAGGAACATATGGTTCAGGTAGTTTTACCTATCTTGGATACGACTACTGTTGTAGCACTGGTGTAAGTACGCGAGCCGCTTGGTCAGAAGTATTAGACATATCAATCACCGGGACAACGTCAGTTCCAGAACCTTCTACCCTTGCCATCTTCGCATTAGGCATTATGGGTTTAGCATCACGCAGATTTAAGAAGCAGTAATTTAACAGCTTTACCGTATAACTAAAGCACCATTTGCTTAAAAAGTATCTGGTGCTTTTTTATTGCCTGTAATTCACTATTCAACAATCTAATCGATTGCTCAAACCACCCTACCGACAGTAACTTGTGCTTATTATTCATATTCAATAAGCCAAGTTATGTCACACAAAGCACCAGTCAATTGCATTACTCGACAACACTTAATTAGACCGTTGTTCAAGTAGGCTAATTATGAGAGCATTAAAATCAACTAATGACTTTAATAATGCCCACTGGTTTATGCCCTCAGATAAGAAAAATGCTATAGCTACATAAGATGGTCGAGTGATATAACATGTTAATGACAGTTTGCTCGGATCACGTACTGTTAGATAATCCTAGGCTAACTTCCGCTTTCGTATCAGAGCAGACCATCCTAAGGACATTACTTCACTCAGGAAAAGGCCAGGTTTGTGGTAAATGTGCCCATCAATCAATCTACCCCAGCGGTTCAGTTTTTAGCATTTATATTTGTTAGTGTTAATGATTACCTGTGTGCATAGTTGACGTAATCAGCTGGAAATATTAATGTTTTCTTAGAGCGATTTGCTGAAGTTAGATTAAGACCTTTATTTTGCACAACACGATACCTGACCCTTTGAATAATTTTGTTGGAGAACTTTATTCAAAATTATTGCCCAGAGAATGAACAAACGATACCTGGTATGCTATACATTCCTAGGGAATAAATTGAAAGGAAATTAAGCTGGCTGTCGTGAACTCATTCTTGAATTCAACACAGTCTTACTTGCTATCTATATATGACCAAACCAACTTACATTGTAGAGCTGACAAATAATATCGTTGTGACAAAGATCTCAGGAGACTGGAATATACAAGCTGACATCGGTTATTTAACCATACTTGATGAAACTATCTCCAGAGTTCGAAACGATAAATGGGCATTATTTGCCGATCTTCGGGGTTGGCGAGTTTCTGAGGAGGTTGCAAACTACAAACACAACCTGACTATCGAGTTAACGAGAAACAATCAACAAGCCGAATGCTGGCTCGTGGATTCTATGGACCAAGGAAAACACATTCAGCATCATATCGAGAACGCAGACGTTCCTTTTTATAAATGTCTAAGTAGAGAAGATGCCGAAAAGTGGTTAATGAAGAACGGATTTTATCTTTAAATATGTTTAAGTTCATTCAATCTGAGAGAGTGATTAAGGTCAGGATTGTTATCTTTAATAGCCACTAACTCTAATGTCTATATTACTGTCCGCTTTTGGCACTAAGTCGTCCTTGGTAAACGGTTTTTAATACCTAAAAAATGTCGGCTGACTAGCAAAAGTGAACCTAAACCATCTCCCTATCTAACTCACCCAGAGTCACATCATCAAACCCAAGCTAAGCAACTAATAAGCCAATGAACTCAGCAGAATAATTCCTTCTATTTATCTGGCTATTTAATGTGATTGATTCATTACCCTTTAGATCGCGATCATGTAATAGTTTATTGAAGGTTAGATCCCACCTAATTCGTCACGTTTAGCTTGAATAAATGTTCGAGCAATACCGACATAAATTTTAAATCATAATTGATCCACCTTAAATTAAAGATGATTTATTAAGAAGAGGTAAACTAATTTCAGTAAGCAAAATAGCTCGTTAACAGCGAATTTACCTCACTGTTGTTAATACCTAATCAAGTAATATCGCTGGTTTGGATCAAGTTTGTTACTTATCAGTTGTTCGTCATGCTGCGTTTTTTTATACTAAGTACCATGAATGCCGTTGTTATTTAGTTACAGAAAGTAAGCTTTTTTGCTGCAGTGTAATAGGCATGTAAATCGAATGATTTACATGAAAATAATATAACCAATTAAATTAAGAAATTGATGATTTTACCAATGATGAATAGCAAAATAATACTTTCAATAATAAATAAAGAGATCCATAACTTGGGTGAAGATTTACTTTTAGTTTCAATTTCAGATTCATCGTAGCTTTTTGGCATAGCATCAGTCCTTTGAATATACTTTTATGAACAAATTATAGTCAACTTTGTCATTAACTCTATTTTTATGAATCAAAAATGCCAATATTGAAGTTTTACTTTTAATCGCCATGCTTTCATTGAAGCTAAAAAGATAGATATATAGTGATAACTGGCAGAAGAACACTCTTAAGCAATTACATTTCACTTCGATAAATTACTAAAGTCATTTAATTAAAACAATTGCTTTTTCACACGCATCACCCCTGCTAGAATAGCGGCAATTCATTTTACCACTATTCAAACAGCAAGCTATTCACGTTTGTTTAACCTTTTTACGGAAACACTTAGTAATGCGCACCAGTCAATATTTACTGTCTACTTTAAAAGAAACACCTGCTAGTGCAGAAGTTATCAGTCATCAATTAATGCTTAGAGCGGGCCTTGTTCGCAATCTAGCCTCAGGTTTATATACTTGGTTACCGACTGGCTTAAAAGTCCTTAAAAAAGTAGAAAACATTGTCCGTGAAGAAATGCAACGTGCTGGTGCTAACGAAATTTTAATGCCTATGGTTCAACCTGCTGATTTATGGGAAGAGTCAGGACGTTGGGATGATTATGGCCCTGAATTACTACGTTTGAGCGATCGTCATAATCGCTCTTTTGTTTTAGGCCCCACCCATGAAGAAGTGATCACTAAATTGGTTGCCAATGAAGTTAGCAGCTATAAGCAGTTACCTTTATCATTATTTCAAATTCAAACTAAGTTTCGTGATGAAATTCGTCCTCGCTTTGGCGTGATGCGTGGTCGTGAATTTTTAATGAAAGATGCTTACACCTTTCATTTAGACCAATCATGCTTAGAAAAAACTTATCAAATAATGTTCGACGCATATTGTCGTATTTTTGATCGTTTAGATTTAGATTATCGTCCAGTTATTGCTGATACAGGTTCTATTGGTGGTGAAGCGTCACATGAATTTCACGTACTTGCCGACTCTGGTGAAGATGATATTGCCTTTAGTGATGCCAGCGACTTTGCTGCCAATGTTGAAAAAGCTGAAGCATTAGCGCCACAAGGCGAACGTGGCGAGCCAACTCAAGATATCGAGACCGTAGCATTAAAACTCGAACGTTTAATAAAAACCACTGATATCGATGTAAAAACGAGCGTTAAAACAATATTAGTACTTGGCGCAGTTGATGAAGGAGAAACAGAAAAAATAGTTGCATTAGTGCTTAGAGGTGATCATCAACTCAATGAAGTTAAAGCTGAGAACTTAGCACAAGTTGCTACTCCGTTAACATACGCTAGTGATGAACAAGTATCCGAAATTGCTAACTGTCACAGCACTTCATTGGGGCCTAAAGGTTTATCTGTTGAAGTTATTGTAGACCGTAGTGCAGCTCACTTAAGCGACTTTGTTTGCGGTGCTAACCAAAACAACCACTCTTATACTGGCGTTAACTGGCAACGAGATTGTGGTGAGATAGACATTCAAGATATTCGTAATGTTGTTGAAGGTGATCCAAGCCCTTGTGGTCAAGGTAACATTGTCATTAAACGTGGTATTGAAGTTGGTCATATCTTCCAACTAGGCAGTAAATATGCAGAAGCAATGAACTGTGCTGTACTTAATGAAGGTGGTAAAAACCAAACGTTAACTATGGGTTGTTACGGTATTGGTGTTTCGCGGATTGTAGCAGCAGCTATTGAACAGAATCACGATAAGTACGGTATTAAGTGGCCTGAAGCAATAGCACCCTTTCAAGTCGCTATTGTGCCAATGAATATGGCTAAATCTGCTCGAGTGAAAGAAACTGCTGAGAACTTATATACTCAACTACAGGAAGCAGGCATTGAAGTATTGTTTGATGATCGTAAAGAACGCCCAGGTGTGATGTTTGCCGATCATGAGCTTATTGGTACGCCATTGTTGTTGATCATTGGTGAGCGTAATTTAGACAATCAAGAACTTGAAGTGAAAAATCGCATCACGGGTGAAAAATCAATGTTAGCTATTGCTGATGTGATGTCTTTGTTTACAGAATAAGTGAAATAGCGGCTAAATAAATTAAACGAGTATTAGTAAACATTAAAGCCTTATTTTCTACTGAAAATAAGGCTTTTTTATAAGTGACTTTACGTAATTAAATCAGAATACGACTAACAATCACATAAATCCCAATATATTTTTCTATCAAAAAACTTTGCTAAATTAACGTTTAACGTTTTAAAGGTGCTAACCATTGGCATTTCTGGAGCAAAACACTGCCAAATAAACTGATGACAATTATTATCAATTAAATGATAGTCTTGCACTTGAAAAATTTGTGCTAATGCACGCTGAGCAGCAATATCACTACATAAGGGTAAAGCATTAGAATCACAGGCAATAAAAATATCTTTACCTGAACGCTCTTTAGTAAAACGTTGCACTGAAATAGGTTTTATCAGCCCTTCACCATCAAGTTCTATAATAGTATCTTCATCAACCCAAATGCCGGTATGATCTAAAATGCCGCCAATACCACAACACACTATAGAGCCAACTTTAGGCTTAACTTTTTGCTCAGTGGCTAATACGTCTGATGGATAAATACCGATAGGCGATTCATGACGATCAAGATCAGCCAGAGTTTGTACCTTACGGTAATGTTGTCTTTTACGTTGCTGAGTTTTTCTATCATCAGCCAAGCCCTTAACAGCTAATGCAGAAATAGCTGCGGCTCCTAGCCAAAGTAACGGTAACGGCATAAACACCTCTTTTTTAGCTTGTTATAATTAGATTATATTCATTTGAGAAATTTGCACTAAAAAAGTTGCAAGTAACTGTTTCAATACAGCAGATTATTAGTAACAATGAGTTTTTAATAAAACCTCCCTCACTAAACAAAGTAGTCCATTATGAAAAACGTAAAAAAATCATCAAAGCTTAAAAATGTCTGTTATGAAATAAGAGGACAGATAGCAGCAGAGGCGAAACGTTTAGAAGATGAAGGTCATAAAATTCTAAAACTTAATATCGGCAACCCTGCTCCGTTTGGTTTTGAAGCCCCTGATGATATTTTAAAAGACGTTATTCATAACCTGCCCACGGCGCAAGGTTATTGTGAGTCGAAAGGAATTTACCCTGCCCGTGTTGCCGTGATGCAATACTTTCAACAGCAAGGTATTAGAGATGTCGGTGTTGAAGATATTTATATTGGTAATGGCGTTAGTGAACTCATTGTAATGGCAATGCAAGGCTTGCTTAATAACGATGACGAAGTATTAATTCCTTCTCCTGATTACCCTTTATGGACTGCAGCTGTCGCATTATCAGGTGGTGAGCCAGTGCATTATCGTTGTGATGAAGAAAATCAGTGGTTTCCAAACCTCGATGATATGGCAAGTAAAATCACCGACAAAACTAAAGCTATTGTACTGATCAACCCTAATAATCCAACAGGGGCAGTTTACAGTGAAGAGATACTGCAAGGTATTATTGAGCTAGCAAGGCAACATGATTTGATCATTTTTAGTGATGAAATATACGATAAGGTTTTATATGACGAAGCGGTACATATTCCTACTGCACGTTTAGCACAAGATGTATTAATCATTACCATGGGTGGTTTATCGAAAAATTATCGCATTGCTGGCTTTCGTGCTGGCTGGATGGTGGTATCTGGCCCTAAAATTCATGCTGAAGATTATTTAGAAGGTTTAAATATTTTATCTTCTATGCGTTTATGTGCCAATGTTCCTTGTCAACATGCTATTCAAACTGCATTGGGTGGTTATCAAAGCATAAATGAACTCATTCAAGGTGATGGCAGACTGAAAAAGCAGCGTGATATCGCTCATCAAATGCTTAATAATATTGATGGTTTATCGTGTAATCCAGCGATGGGCGCGATGTATTTATTTGTTAAAGTAGACAGTAAAAAATTCAACATCAAAGATGATGAGAAAATGATTTTGGACTTATTAAAACAAGAGAAAATTTTACTTGTGCATGGTCGAGCATTTAACATTAAAGAAAAGAATTACTTTCGTTTAGTTTTCCTCCCTCACGTTGATGAGTTAATTCCTGCAATGGAAAAACTCAAGCATTTTTTTAGTAATTACAGTCAGTAACTAAGTTAAAAAAAATTAAGGATAGTCATGAAAGCGAGTAACAACAAAGAACAAAGTACCTTTCTTGCTTGGATGTTTAGAATGCCATTAATCAAAAGATGGGCATTGATGTTTTGTGTTAAACCTGAAAACGTTGCTGAGCATTCACATCAAGTTGCCATTGTTGCTCATTTGTTGGCAGTGATCAAAAACAAAAAATTTAACGGTAATATCAATGCCGACCGAGTTGCTACCATTGCCCTTTATCATGAAGCCAGTGAAACCCGATTTGGCGATGTAGTAAGCCCTACAAAATATGCAAATCCAGAAATTGCTCGAGAATTTAAGAAAATAGAATATCTAGCTGAACAAGATTGTTTGGCCTCTTTACCTACTGAATTTCAAGAATTATTTTCAGATATTATTGTTCAAGACAATGTTGAGGAGAACTATAAAGCGATTGTTAAAGCCGCAGACATTTTAGTTGCTTACATAAAAGCAATAGATGAACTTAATCATCAAAATCATGAATTTGATCACGTTGCAGAACGACTAGAAAAAGTACTCGAACAAATGAAAAAAGACATGCCTGAAGTAGAGTACTTTTTAGATACTTTCTTGCAAGCCTGCTCGTCAACCGTTGATAAGTTAACCAAGCCGTAAGCACTAGTTCAGTTACGGCTGATCAATAAACCAATTAAACGTGTATCTTATGGTTAGTAAAATTAAGTTTTATTTTCAATGATCGCTTTCCATTTAGCCACGGCTTCTGGCACGCCATTTTTCGCTTTAATATAAAGGTTTAATAAACTAATTTCTCGACATTGAAATCTCTCTTCAGTGATCGCTGGCACTTCAATTAGCTTTATCCCCTGATTAGCTTGAGTACAATCAGTAAAATAATCTTTAAACTGCTCTATCGTAGTACAACGTTTACCCTCACCACCAAAAGCATTGATCAAACCAACAACATCAAATTGCTTATCTGAGCAATGATAAATATCAGCTTCACCATTTTTTCCTAGATGAAAGATATCATTACGCATATAAATAATAATGACACTTAAATCATCCCTTAAAAAATGAATCAAATCATTAAGCTGAAAATTAAAACCACCATCGCCTGTGATCACTACAGCAACATCATCACTTTGTTGCTCTTTCAGTTTTCGACAAGCCGCTCGTGCATAAGGCAAACTCGTACCCATTGCCGCATACCAAGGATTAGTTATCCAACTACGACCTAAACTCGACATTCTGGTACGTAAACTATAAGAGGCAAAATAGGAGTTTCCTATTTCAGGAAAATAAATATAGGCCTTATCATCGACTTGCTGTAATTGATTTAAAACTGAAGTAAGGTTATGAAAATCAATACGCCCCTCTTTTTCCATTTCGACTTGAGGCTGGCTAACTGGAGTAAAGTTAAACGTTGGGATATCAGCAGATAACAAATATTCAAAAGTAGTAATAATATCTTGCTCAAGCTGAGCGGTACCTTTTAGAATAGTTCGGTTAGCAAAATCGAATAACAGGTGTGTTCCTGTAGCAAAAGCGACATTGGTATCAAGTTGATTAATACTTGTGGCAATTTCTAGCACATAATCAACTTTCTCTTCAATATAACTGCGAATATCTGTGGGGCTAAAAACGCCATTATATGCCCCTAAACTTAAGTTATCATGTTCATCTAATACGCCTTTAGCCAACCAGCTAGTAACATAAGGGATTTGATAAAGATGACAAAATTGCTTCAGTAGCTGCAATAATCTTGGATTGAGTTTCGCGTTAACACCTAAAAACAATAATGGATTTTTTGCTTGGCTCAGTTTTTTAATAATTTGTTTTGCAACCGCATGTGCCCCTTTTAACATAAAGCTTTCATGTGGTAGTTGAGCAAGCGATTCAGGTAACTGAATCGCTTGGTTTTTTTGTAGTACTAAGTCTCGTGGGATTTCAATAAAAACTGGCTGTTTGTTTAAATAAGCATGGGCGACTAAACGAAAAAATTGCTCTGCAGCTACATTTGGCTGTGCGGTATTTCGCTCTCCTTGTAAACGTTCTGCGCGCATGCCCAAGGCTTTAAAAGACTCAAGTGCAGCATCATATTCCGCCTTCCAAGTAGAACAAGAGCTCACCGTATGGTGCAACGCCATACTAGTAATTTCACTCTCTCCTGGTGCGCCTGAAATAAAGATCACAGGTAATTTTTCCGTTACAGCTAATGCTGCTGCTGACACACAAGGTAAACTGCCAACAGTATAAGTTGTTAAACAAACTCCTAATCCTTCAATTTCCGCCTGACCACAAGCGGTAAAAGCCGCATGCATTTCATTACTGGATGGGCAAACATCAAAGTGCTCAGCAAAAGCACTGATCAAATTGGCCGCATAATCACCACCAACACCATAAATACGCTGACAAGCAAAAAACTGTAAAGTATTAACCATCGCTTGTCCTAACGTCGGTAATAACTCAGCATAGCTCTCACCAAAATTTTCTGCATATAAATCAATATCATTACTCATGAAAAATTCCAACCCTTTCAATTAGGCAATCGACATACCCGGAATTTGATGCCAATAGCCATTACACTCTTCAATTTTATCTAATGAATAACGTTTGTTTTCAATGAGCTGATTTTTAAAAGCAGTAAGCTGAGTAAACGCTTGTTCACCATCTGCACTTACCCGAGCAATATCAACACCAAGCTGTGCCATTTCTTGCACTTCATTAATGAGGTTATATTGATAACCCGACATTGTTTGAATGCCATTTAGCATAAAAACTCGCTCACCTTCGCGGCTATTCATTTTGATCCCCTGAGGATATTTAATGCAGCAGTATTGGCAATCATCTTTGGGTCTATCTTCTGAACGAGCGGTAAAACAACGAGCAGAATAAGCAAGCGGCATATACCCCCATGAAAACACTTCACATTCAAATTTATCTCGAATATTTTCAGCTTCTGCTTCTTGGAGTAATTGTTTCAGCCAATCACCAGACAATTCAACTGGCATCACCCAGCGCATCATCCCTTGTTTTAGCAGTACTTTTAACGTTGATAGGTTATAGCAGTTAATCGCCGGCCCAACGACGAATGGCAATTTAAGCTCGTGCATAATTTGCACTGCACTTAAATCATTGGCTTCAATGATAAAATCGCCATTATCGCAAAGTTTTTTCATTGATTGAATTTCAGCTGGAGCCTCTAACAAAGTCATTGTCGACAAAACAATTTGCTTATTAGATTGTGCTAATTCTTTTGCTACATTTAGCCAATCTTTAACACGTAACTCACGTCTTTTAGAACAAACGGTTTCACCAAGATAGATGATGTCAGCATCAGATGATTTTGCCTGTTGATAAAACGTTTCAACAGCTTGTTTTGGCCAGAAAAACAAGCTAGGGCCAAGGGAAAATTTCATATATTACAATCCTGAATTTATACAACTCAATAGTATTAATAGGCTTATTGCCATTTACGATGATAAGCACCAAGTGTGGTTTGACTGCCCTCAGATAGATTCGATAAGGTACTCATCCAACTTGCCTCTACTTGATAATGCTCTGGATTTTGCTGATAACGGTCAATTGCTGCACGCCATGTTTTCGCCACTTGTTCAACATAAGCAGGACTACGTTGACGACCTTCAATTTTGACCGACACAATGCCCATTTTGCTTAATTGTGGGATCAACTCTAACGTATTTAAACTGGTTGGCTCTTCAAGTGCATGATAAACATTATCGTTCACCTCAAAGCGACCTTTGCAGAGGGTTGGGTAACCCGCATTTTCATTACTTTGGTATCGATCGATTAACACGTTATTTAGACGGCTTTCTAATCCTTGTTCAGTTTCCTGCCAACGAACATACTTAGCAGGGGAACACGCTCCAACAGTATTTGGTGATTCTCCTGTCATATAAGAAGACAAGTAGCAACGCCCTTCAGCCATAATACACAAACTGCCAAAAGCAAAAACCTCTAATGGTACAGGGCTAGATTTTGCTAACTGCTTCACTTGCTGAATAGATAAAACCCGTGGTAGAACTACCCGAGAGACGTCGAAATTATTATCGAAAAAACGAATGGCTTCTAAATTGGTTGTTGATGCTTGCACTGAGACATGACGTTCAACATCAGGGTATTTATTCGCGGCATAATCTAGCACACCTAAATCAGCAATGATCAAAGCATCACAACCAATAGCAACTGCATTATCTACTGCTTGACGCCAACGAGACTCACCACCAGGATGAGCAAAGGTATTAATCGCCACATGTAATTTTTTACCGTGCAAATGCACATAATCTGCCGCTTTAGCCAGTTTGCCGTCATTAAAATTTAAACCGGCAAAATGACGAGCATTAGTATCGTCTTTCATGCCAATATAAACGGCATCAGCGCCATTATTTATTGCTGTTTTTAGTGCAGGTAAATTACCTGCGGGACATAATAATTCCATTAAATATACATTAACCGATAGACAAATATTAAGTATCAGCACTGTAGCGAGTTTTGCTTATATGGTTATTGACCTGAAACAATAAACAACTTGAATAGCAGTGTTACAATCCTGTGATTGTATTATTTTCAACTAAAGAGAATGTGTTCGTGCTAAATCGACTTTCTAATGTTCTGCCTTTATCTCAAATACCTGTTTCAATACGCTCAACACTATTGAGTAATTTACCGAAAGTATTAAAACCAGTATTAGCTCTAGTGCCCAATAAAATTCAACAAACACTACTTTTGCCTGCATTACACTCTGTCTTTAAAGAAGCGATTGAAGATGGCGATTTTGAATTTTTACAAGAAAAGTGGCTAAAAATTTCTATCACTGATTTGGGTTTATCTTTGTTATTAAGCTTTGAGAATGAACAGTTAGTGATGGCTCCATCTAATAGTATTATGGAAGAAGATGTGAGCTTCAGTGCCAGTGGTGATGACTTGTTACTCATTGCAGCAAGAAAAGAAGACCCTGATACACTATTTTTTCAACGTCGATTAAAAATTGAGGGTGATACTGAACTAGGTTTAGAATTGAAAAATTTAATTGATGCTGTTGATTTAGAGCAACTACCAAGCCTTGTACATAAATGTGTAGATATCAGCGCTAACTTATTAATTAAAGTAAAACGAGACACGATATAAATCATCAATGCACAAAAACAGCAGAACGAGTTAAAATCAGCAGCCCGCTCTTAATTTTTATCTAGTCGTGAACATCATCAGGGTACCGCTTTCTTATCTTAATAAAATCATCAAAATCTCTTAGAAAAGCATCAACTAAAGCAGGTTCAAACTTCTTGCCACGTTGTTCAATGATGTAATTTTTGATTTCTTCATCTTGCCATACGCTTTTATAACAACGCTTTGAGCCCAATGCATCAAATACATCAGCAATTGCCATAATTCTTGCCTCTAGCGGGATTTTATCTCCTTTTAACCCATCAGGATAACCTGTGCCATCCCAGTTTTCATGATGATAATGAGCTAATCTTGCACCAAGCTTTGAGACATTTGCCTTAGATTTTTTTAATAGCTCGCAACCGACCACTGCATGAGTTTTCATCACTGACCATTCATCTTCTGATAACTTACCAGGTTTATGTAGTATTTTTTCAGGAATAGCGATTTTACCTAAATCGTGCAATGGTGCAGCCAATCGAATTGCATCAACAAAACTTTCTTTAAGCTTAAGTTTCTTCGCTAATAACTCACAAATTAAAGCAACGCGCTTAACATGAGAGCCTGTTTCTTTGCTACGTGCCTCTACCGCCTCACCAACAATATATAACAACTCTTTTTGTGTCCGTTCAACTTCGTGTTGCTTAGTTAAACTTTCTAATATTAAAGCGACATTTGTTGCATATAACTCAACTAAACTCGATCTAAAATGCTCAGCATCATCTTCAAATTCAACATACAAAACTGATGATGAGTCAGCAGATGTCTGGTAAAAGCCAACAAAACAATCATCATTAGAGAAGCTACTTTCTTCACTAAAGACTTTCTGAATAAGCATTTTTACTTCATCATCAATTTGAGAATTTTCTAAACTATCAGATTCACTAGTATACTTCCCGGTACAAGCAATGATTAAGTTAGTGCTTTCCTGATCAAAATCCCTTTGACTTCTAGCAATATAAAGAGCTGAGCTTTCAACTTCCATCAAAGTAAGTAAGTGATTTAATGCTGCTGAACCAAACGCTTTAAACTGATTGATTTTTAACAGTGCATGAGTGGATTTAATTAATTGTTTAAAAGCATCTAAACTACGCTGAATGGTTGTGATATCACGATATGCTCGAATGCTGGCATACACAGTAGTGGTCATTTTTCCTGCAGTAAAATCGGTTTTCTCTTTATAGTCGTTAATATCAAATTCTTTAATAACGGTAGCTTCAGGTGCTGTGCCAGCTTGTCCTGTGCGTAAAACTAAACGAATAGCCTGATTCCTCTTCTTTTTTCTGATCCACTCAACTAAATCTAATCCCGCATGATCAGTTTCCATAACCACATCAACAAAGGCCATACAAAAAGTATCATCATTTTTTAAAATGTCTTTTGCCTGTGCAGAGGAATAAGCAGAAACTATCTCTAAAGTACGGTTCTCAATAACAGCATCAGCTAAGACTAAACGAGTAATATGATGAACAGATTCATCATCATCTACTACCAATATTCGCCATTTCTTTTTATTTTTGTTTAACTGTTTTTCATCAGGTTCGTCTACTGACTCTTCCTTAAAAATAAAATTAGACATCTGCACACTTTTATTAATAAATAGTTAAATTCAGTGTAACGTATAAATCTAAATCTCGCGAAATAATGAAATTAAATTTTAGTAAAATTAGTACATTAACTAGTGGTATTAGGATAAAGCTATTTAAAAATAGTGTTGAATTGAAAAATTATCCTAATGTAAATAACAAATTAACTAACGATATATTCAAACAAGAATATTTCACTAAAAAAGTTATAGAAGTTTTCACTTGTTTTGTAATTAATGGTTGACAGAGGAACCGATTCCCTTTAAAAATAAAGGTATATTAAATTTTACTTTTAGCCATCTAAAGAAAGAATAATGAATTTTACCAAAGTACTCAATGTCGTCCTCACAAATGTAGTGGTTATTAAACCAGTGCGAGGATGGTCTTGTTGGTAAGAAAAGTAAAAACAACAAAATTCTAAAACCCTCGCTCTGAATAAGACCGAGGGTTTTTTTATACCTGAATTTATTTATCCAGCGAGAGCTGGATTTAAAAAACATTTAAACATAACTATCGAGAGAACAAAGGATAACATCATGACAACTCAGCTATTTAACGGCGCAGAAATGGTGGTAAAGGCCCTTTCAGCATTAAAGGTTAAATATATATTTGGCTACCCAGGTGGCTCAGTATTAGACATTTACGATGCCATATTTCAACAAGATGAAATTGAGCACATTCTTGTCCGTCACGAACAAGCGGCAACGCATATGGCTGATGGCTATACTCGTGCCACTGGTGAAGTAGGAGTAGTACTGGCTACCTCAGGACCAGGCGCAACCAATTGCATTACAGGTATTGCGACAGCATACATGGACTCTATCCCTATGGTAGTTTTAGCAGGTCAAGTGGCAAGTACCTTAATTGGCGATGATGCTTTTCAAGAAACCGATATCGTTGGCTGTTCTCGTCCAATTGTTAAGCACAGCTTTAACTGTCGCAGTGTGGAAGAAATCCCCACGATTATCGCTAAGGCGTTTTATATTGCTAACTCAGGTAGACCAGGACCGGTAGTGGTTGAATTACCAAAAGATATTTTAATTCCACAACACACCGCTGCCTTTCATATTGATACCAATATAAAAATGCGCTCTTATAATCCAACCATTAAGGGTCACCCTAAGCAAATTAAAAAAGCAGTTAAAGCCTTAGCACATGCCAAAAAATTAGTGGTTTATTCTGGAGGTGGTATTGTCTTAGCTAATGCATCAGAGCTACTAACCCAGTTAGTTGAAACATTAAACGCCCCTTGTACAAATACCTTAATGGGTTTAGGTGGATTATCTGGCACACATGATAACTTCATCGGTATGTTAGGTATGCACGGCTCATTGGAAGCGAACAAAGCCATGGCAAATGCTGATGTTATTTTAGCATTAGGTGCTCGCTTTGATGATCGTGTGACCAATAATGTTAAAAAATTCTGCCCTGATGCCACAATTATTCACGTAGATATTGACCCAACGTCTATTTCAAAAACGATTAACGCTCATATCCCCGTTGTTGGTTTAATTGATATTGTAATGCAACAGTTATTAGATGAACTTGCCGCGACAAAATTTTCTGTTGACCAAGAAGCATCAAAGCATTGGTGGCAACAAGTTAATGAATGGCGCAGTGTAAAAAGTGTGAGCTATCTACAAGAAGGCAATAAAATTAAGCCTCAACGAGTGATTGAATCTATGTATAAAATCACTAATGGTGAAGCTTATGTCTGTTCTGATGTCGGTCAACACCAAATGTTTGCTGCACAATATTATCCCTTTGCTAAACCTCGTCAATGGATAAACTCTGGTGGTTTAGGCACCATGGGCTTTGGTTTACCTGCGGCAATGGGAGTTAAGCTAGCTTTCCCTGATAGCCATGTTATTTGTATTACTGGCGATGGTTCAATTCAGATGAATATTCAAGAGTTATCAACCTGCTTGCAATATAACTTACCCGTAGTAATTGTTACTTTGAATAACCGCTCCTTAGGTATGGTAAGACAATGGCAAGACATGGTTTATGGCGGCCGTCATTCATCTTCCTATATGGAATCTATTCCTGATTTTGCCAAACTAGCAGAAGCCTACGGTCATGTTGGCATTCAAATAGACAAATTAGATGAACTAGATGAAAAATTAGCTCATGCATTTTCAATCAAAAATAAGTTAGTTTTTGTTGATATTGCTGTTGATGAACTTGAACATGTTTACCCGATGCAAATTAAAACAGGTGCCGTAGACGAGATGTGGATTAAGAAAGGAGTACAAGCATAATGCGTAGAATTTTAGCTATCTTATTGGAAAATGAAGCAGGTTCATTATCACGTATTGTTGGTTTGTTTTCTCAACGTGCATTTAATATTGAAAGTTTAACTGTTGCACCAACAGAAGACAGCAGTTTATCTCGTATAACTATTGCAACTAAAGGTGATGATCGTGTACTTGAACAAATTGTTAAACAAGTAAATAAACTGATTGATGTCATTAAAATTTCCGACCTTACGGAGCGTAGCCATGTTGAACGTGAAATTATTTTAATTAAAGTACTAGCAATGAACGATAAGTCTCGCACTGAAGTGAAGCGAATCACCGATATTTTTAGAGGTTCAATTGTTGATATTGGTAAACAAATTTATACACTCGAACTCACTGGTGATGCTGATAAGTTAAATGCTTTTGTTAAAACATTAGCGCATGAAACTGAAATAATAGAGTCAGTTCGTTCAGGTTGTGTAGGTATTGCCCGTGGTGAAAAAGCATTAAGGGTTTAATTTAGCGCATAGCTTTAAAATGTAAAACCTATTCAAAGTAGTTTTAAGTGACTTTGAATAGGTTTAAACTTAACGTACTTTAAAAGCCTTTGAATCTAAATAAAAAAACTTGCTAAATTCTCATATTTTACTTGCAAAGAAAACAGATAAAAAATCGATTTTGCGCTTTTATAAATCTCAGCATTATTCTGCACGGTTTATTGGTTTAGACTATTGTTATCTAGTCAAAAAAGATGAAAAAATTATCGCATCTGTGATGGTCTCTCAAATAACAACTGATAACTCTCAATATTTTTTGCACGCTTTAGTTGTAGATAAAAATCATCAAAAACAAGGGATAGCGACAAAGTTAGTAAACCATGTCAATCAAACTCATCAGCCAGTAGTGTGTTTTGCTCAACCAGAACTCAGCAGGTTTTATCATCAATGTAAAATGCCTGAGTTAGCTATTCACTTACTCACTTCACAGCTAAATGAGCACTTATCCTTACGTTTTCAACAATATCAAAAAAAACAAAGCGATTTAAAAGTGTTTATTAGTCTTGGAAAAGATGATAAAAATTAGTCACATAAAAATAAAAATAAAGCTTACTCTATGGATTATCAAACAACCGTATTAGCCACACTGATCGTTTATAAAATAGCGCTCATTTCAATCGGCATATGGAGCAATAAACGCACCGCAAGCACCGATGATTACTTTATTGGTGGCAGAGGTTTAGGTCCTTGGGTTGCCGCTATTAGTGCCGCTGCCAGTGCTTCATCTGCTTGGTCGTTATTAGGCATGAGTGGTGCCGCATATATACTTGGATTATCTGCTATATGGATAGTTCCCTCGGTAATTTTAGGTTACAGCTTTAACTGGTTATGGCTCGCTCCTCGCATAGAAAAACAGGCAAAAGTGCATAAAAGTGTCACACTAAGTGACTTTATTGCTCAAGGTAGTAAAAAACACAAAAAAGCTATTTTATGGATTTGTTCAATTTGTATTGTCATCTCCTTTGCTTTTTATATTGCTGCTCAGTTTCAAGCCGCGGGTAATATGTTTAGCGAAACTTTTGATATGAGTGCTACAAGCAGTATTATTTTAGGCACTAGCATTATCCTAATTTATACTTTGCTAGGCGGTTTTTGGGCGGTAAGCATTACCGATACTTTACAAGGTATTTTAATGGTTATTACCGCGATTATGCTACCCGTTGCTGGTCTATGGGCAATTGGTGGACCAAGTGAGTTATGGCAACAAATGCAAAGTGTTTACTCCACCACACAACTTTCATGGTTTGGTGAATATCAAGGGTTATATGCGGTTGCTTTCGTTTTAGGTACCTTTGGCATAGGGTTAGGTAATCCCGGACAACCTCATGTGGTCAACCGTTTAATGGCATTAAAAGATCAAGAGGCCGTTCGCCAAGGAAAATACATTGGTATTGGTTGGTCGGTGATAATTTTTGTTAGCATGTTATTAGTGGGTTGGTGTGCAAAAGTATTATTAGCTTCGCCTGTTGATGGTGAACAAGCATTAGTAAGTTTATCTCAGCAAGTTTTTCCTCCAATTCTTGCCGGTATAGTGGTAGCAGCAACGTTATCAGCAATTATGTCGACGGCGGATAGTCAATTATTAGTTGCTGCTAGTGCTATTTCTTACGATTTAAGTTCTAGTCAATCAAAACAAAGTTTACTGCTTTCTCGCCTAACGGTCACTGCGATGTGTTTGATCGCCATGTGCATTGCAATATTTGCTCCTGATGATATTTTTTCCCGTGTTTTATTTGCATGGAATGCTTTAGGAGCGGCCTTTGGTCCTGTTGTAATCATTAAGCTAATGCAACGAAATATATCAGGTACGGCAATTATTGCATCAATTAGCGCAGGTTTTGTGCTAACAGTCGTCTTTAGCTTATTCCCTGCCCCTCCTGGTGATGTAATAGAGCGAATAGTGCCTTTTATTATCGCTTTTATTATCGCTTTTTTTGGTTCAGTTAGTTCTCATAAACTTCAAACAGTCAAATAAAACTAACTATTTATCAGCTGGCTAATTTGCTACGGGGCTCACAGTTCCCGTAGCATCTCCGGTAGATAACGGCTCAGGGAGCACTGTAGCTGGCTCAGCACCAATACGCCCAATTCCAGGGAGTTCAATCGCTAAATCAAAAATATCAAATTCAAAGTTTAACCCTAAAATATTTAATTCGATCCCTTCTTCTACACCTAATGTTATACCAAGTAAGCCAAATAAAGACGCTTGAACACCGCTGCCACTAGGTGATAATCCAAAACTTTGATTCAGTGCTTTATAATCTTTTCCAATAGCGGTTGAAGGTAAATCCAACCCTAGTTCAGGCACTTGTCGAGCAATACTGGCTGTAAATGTATTACTATTAGGCCCCGGAAATGCTTGATAATTTGTTTTATAGGGATATTGCTTAACAAGCATCGCAATACGATCAATGAGCTCATCGCTATTCGCTTTGCGATAATCTAGTAATAGCTTCGGCTGATGCCCCCACCAATCTCTATCTGGTTGATTTTTCCTTACAACAAGTGCGGTATCATTGCGTCTAAGTTTCCAACCGATAATTTCATAACTAACATAGTGATCAGCACCACTTTTTTTAGTACTGATCCATGTATGAACGGATACTGCCTGTTTAGCCCCCCAAGTTCTTGCAGAATAAACTTGGATAATACCTTCAGTAAACTGTTCTGGTTTAGGTGCTAAGGTGCCACTAGTAATTATTTTACTTTTACTGCAACTACTTAACGAACCCGCAATGAAAGCTGTAATAAACATTAAAACAATCACTTTAAATATTTTAATCATATTCATAGACTATTCGATTTAGCAATAACATCAATTGTCTCATTCATTCGTACCTTTTGACCGTTCTGCAAGCGTTCACCTCCTCGAACAATCACTTCATCTCCAGCCCATAAAGCGCCCGATACAGAGATCCAACGACCTATTCCTTGCCCGACCAAAACATTCACTTTTTTAGCGCTATTGTCGTCGCCAATAGTGAGTACGTATGTTTCCTTTTCTCTCAACACTAAGGCATCTCTAGGAACAAGTGTTGCTTCTTTAGTGATATTTTTTGGTAATGATACGGTGACAGCAGAGCCAGCAATAAGATTCATATCCACTGCAGAAAGCCTTACATCGAAAGTGCGTGAAGATTGTTCCCCCGCTTGACTCCATGTTCTTACAGGAAGTTCAATTAACTTATCTTGCCACTTCACCATCACATGACTATCCGGTTTCAAATAACGAGCTATTGATAACGGTGCTGAAATTTTAATGTCTAAGTTATTGGTGTCAACTAATTGCACTAAAGGTCTACCAAGGGTTATTAACTCGCCAACATGAGCAAAACGCTGACTAATATTACCGGTAAATGGTGCTTTAATTTGTGTTTTCTCTATCGACAATTGGGTTTGTTTTACTTGCATTGATAAAGCAACAACTTCATTTTCAGCAACCGCTAAATCTTTGGTAATACGTTCAAAATCACTAATTGAAGTATTATTTTTTTGACTCAATGTCGACATACGTGCCTTTTGTTTAGTCAAATATGCAACGTCCGCTTGTTGTTGCTTAACTTTAGCTTGTTGTCTCACTAACTGTAATTGTAAGTGCCGGTCATCTATTGTGGCAATTAACTGATTTTTCTCTACTTGTTTACCAACATCTTCAATCCATAATAATTGTCCTGTTTGTTCAGCTGAGATAGGTGCATTTTGCCGACTAACTACATTGCCCGGTAGCCAAATCGTTGGACTAACCAATTCTTTTTTAGCCAGTTCAACACTTACTAATTGAGCATCGTCTGCAGGTAAAGGCGAAAAGGCGTATGCTTTAGTAGCAAGGAAGAAACAAGTAACGAGTGTTGCTGATAATAATATTTTCATCATATAGCCCTTTTAATCGATTGCTTTGGTAGTTAATCTTTTAGATGGAGTTGCAGTGAGTTCTATGTTTTCTAGTTTTTCAGTTTGTGTTTGAAAGGAAAAATCCTGCTTTGTTAAGCGCAACAAACACGGCAATAATACGATAGTAAAAATAGCACTTACCGCTAAGCCCCCAACAATAACGGCAGCCAGTCCACGATAAATAACACTCCCCGCACCCGGCATTAATAATAGTGGTAACATGCCAAAGAAACTCGTTGATGTGCTCATAAATATAGGTCTTAAACGAAGGGTTAATGATTGCTCAACCGCTTCTAAACGACTTAATCCCTGTGATTGCCCAATTCGTGTTTGATGAACCAATAAAATGGCATTGTTCACCACCAAACCTAGTAAAATAACAAAACCTATCATTGTTAATAAATCTAATGGCTGAAAAACAAAAATATTTAAAACTTGTAGCGCAAGGATACCGCCAACAGTCGCTAAAGGAATGGTAATAACCACTAACAAGCTGTCTTTAACTGATTTGAATAAAGCCGCCATCAGTAAGAATAAAATCACTAAGGCAAAAGCAAAGTTGTCTGCCATCACACTAATAGCTTTTTCCAATTGATCAGCACTACCACCATAAAGCACGTTACCATCAGCAGGTAATGCCGCACGCAGTTTTGGCTCAACCTCGGCTTTTAAGACCGCAATAGTTCGCTCTAATGACCAGCCTTCAGGTGGATTAATATTTAAACTGATGGTTCGATTACCATCGATACGTGTAATATTTGATGGACCAACGGTACGTGCAATATCAACTAATTCAGAAAGCTGTGTGATTGAACCATTACCTGTAACCACAGGTACATCACCTAAGTTGTCTGGATCATCCCAGCCTTCAGCACGTAAGATCATATTTAATCGTTTGCTGCCATTGAAATATTCACCAACAAATAAACCATCCCCCAAAGTTCTGACTACTCTCCCTAAATCACGACGATTCCAGCCTTGTTCTAAAATATTTCTGTCATTAGGTGTTAAGCGCAATTCAGGCTCAGACATTTCAGTACCAGGGTTCGCTTGCACTCTCGCATCAGGAATGGCAGCTTTAACCCAATCAAGTCCTTGTCGCGCTGCATTTTGCAATGCTAAAGTATCTTTTGATTGCAAGTTCATCCGAACTTGCCTGCCTCCACCAAAACCACCAAATAAATTACCTTGAAAAGCAAAAGCTTGGGTATCAGGTAAATCAACCAAAATCTCCTCTCTGACAATTTTAAGTAGTTCATCTACTTTTGATTGATCCTTGGCACGGATACCAATATTGCCGCCAAATGGCCCACTAAAAATATAATAATTTTTTAGCGCTGGTTGTTTTGTACCATCCATATAAGGCTTTAATCGTTCAACAATTGGCGTGATTACTTCTTTATCAATGGTTTTAATGTTTGCTCCGGGTGGGAATTGCAAATTACCATCCACCGCATCACGCTTCACTGGCGGTAAATAATCCAGCATTGGCATAGCAAAATAAGTAATAACCATTGGAATAACAAGCAAGCTGGCGGCAAGGCTAATACGTTTGAATGGTGTATTGGTTAACTTCATCACAGAATTGGTGATTTTCAACCACAGTGCTTTATTAGGGTCGATAACTTTTTGTTGTTTAAGAAAGTATTTAGCTAACACAGGCAATAAAACCACTGCAACAATCAGTGATACTGATACCGCTATAGCGATGGTTAACGCTAAGTCACCAAAAAGCTGCCCTTCAATCCCTTTTAAGAAAAAGACCGGGAGAAAAATAGCGACCGTGGTGGCGGTTGAAGCAAGTAAAGCCCCCCATACTTGTAGTGCGCCTTGCTCTGCACTTTGGTGTTCATTAAGCCCTTTATCCCGCATCCTTAAAATATTTTCGAGCACTACAATCGCGGCATCAAGCACCATACCCACGGCAAAAGCTAACCCCGCTAAGGAGATTACATTGAGTGAGCGACCAGTAATTTCTAAGACAATAAAGGTGGTAAACAAACTGATAGGGATAGCGGTGGCAATAATTAAAGTTGCCCGCATACGACGAATGAAAAACCATAAAACAGCAAGTGAAAGCATGACACCAGCAAAGAGGTTACTGGTGACCAAGTTAATGGCTCGATAGATAAAAACCGAGGCATCAAATGATTGCACCATCACTAATTCTTTGTCAGCCAAAAGCTCTTTATTAATAACCTCAACCTCAGTTTTAACTCGGTTTAAGGTCTCTAAAACATTAGCCCCATTAGCTCGATCGATGCGTAATGAAAAGGCGGGATTTCCATTTTGTACAGCAAGGTTTTGTCGATCAGCCCTACGCACTTCAACCGTTGCGACATCAGCAAGCCGAATATTACTGCCATTTCGTGACTCTAAAATCAGCTCAGACATTTCCTCAACACGGTACTTGCCATTAAATCGAAGGGTATATTGACGGCGCCCTACATCAATAAAGCCACCAGAAACATCATTACTGGCAGATACAAGTGCAATAAGTTGTGGAATTTGAATACCATATTCAGCTGCTTTAATCGGGTCAAAGCGAATTTGTAACTCTTCTCTATTTTGCTGAGTAAAAGTTTGCACACTAGCAACACCTTCAACGGCTTCTAAGCGAGGTCGAATGGTGTCGTTGGTAAAGTCGATGTACTCATTTATTGATTTATCATTACCGGGTAATGCTTGTAAGAAAAAGAACGTGAGTGCAGGGTTTCCACCACCAAAGCCACCGAGCATAATTCGAGGAGGACGAGCGTCACGAGGCAAACTTGGCACACGTGTCATTCTACTGATCACCTCAATTAAGGTTTGCTCCATATTGGTATCGATACCAAATTCAAGGTTTATAAAAGAGCTTCCACGGTTAGCAAAAGCATTAATAGCCGTTAGACCAGGAATGCCTCGTAGTACTTGTTCCTGGGGTTCAATTATTTCAGATTCAATTTCTTGTGGAGAAGCGGCTCGCCAAAAGGTTTGAATGGCAATTCTAGGTCGTTCAATATCAGGGAATAGCTGTACAGGTAATTTGAATAAACTCAACATGCCAACCAATAAGATAAGTGCTACCCCAACAGCTACCGCTGCCGGACTTGTTAACGCACTCGATGTTAACTTCATAAAATTCCCCTCAGTTATTACTGGCTGATTATTAGCTCACTTTTGATAAAGTGACATAATCAATAATTCTCCTATAAACATAACAATGAAAGGTTAAAACGAAAGGTTGCTTACGACTAACAGGAGTTTAAATACGACTAAATGCTAAGGCGTAATTGTTTGCAATGCACGGACACAAATTGTCATATTATTGGGGTCGGTGAATAGCGATATTACCGAGTTAAAGCGCAATATAAATTCAGGCATATTTTCATAAAACCACATATACAACAAACCATTAACAAATATTTAAAAAGTTAGTGACTCAGAAATAAGTGATTATATAAAAACGATTGGGAGGAAAACTTCCTGCAAAATACTGGAATGTTTTTATTCCATATCAAGTTTAACTATCTGTTTTCCTTTTCCCTATGCAAATAATACATTATAGTAATAAAAATATTCTTCCTTAGTATTTCGAATTAACGTTATGAAGGTAAAGGGATACTAGCTAAATGTTGTTATAGTTTAGAGGAAGTATGTTGCAATCAAATTCAAAGAAACAATTATTATTACTCAATACTCACCCAGAACGTTTAACTACGCTTGAAAAACTGCTTATTGAAGGCACTTCTTTTACTGTTCTCTCTGCATCGAATGTTAGAGCAGCTATCGATATATTAAAAACTGAAGCTATTAATTTTATCATCAGTAATATTAATTTAGATAACTTTGATGGCTGGCGTTTAGCTAGAATGGTTCGCTCTGGTGTTTTAAAATGCTCAGCTGAAACACCATTTGTTATTGTTGCCAATACTTGGTGTGAACACCTTGCTAGCGCTACCGCACGTGAATTTGGTATTAACCGACTGATTGCATTTTCCGAATACCATAAATTATTAGATATTATTAATAATGACCAATTAACACCACTTGAGGATATGGAAAAAGCATCACTGTTAGTCATAGAGGATAATACAGATACAAGACACTTAGTTGATCGTATCCTCAATAGCCGATTTACGATTGATAGTGCAGAAGATGGCGAAACAGGTATTGCGCTGTGGCGCAAAAAAGATTACGCCTTAATATTACTTGATGTCATGCTGCCTGGCATGTCAGGAAATCAAGTACTTGAACACATAATGCGAGAAAAACCATCACAATCAGTGGTCATTATGACAGCTAATCACACCATGGAATTAGCCGAAGAATTAATGCTAAATGGTGCAGCAGACTTTGTTACTAAACCTTTTCGTGCAGAGCAATTGCGGAGGGTTTGTGAAACTGCGGCACGTCGTGAAGACTTCATCATTAGTAATCAACAATTTGCTAATAAAGTTGATTCTCTCAATCAAAGTAAGATGCAGTACCAGCAAGTCTCTGAGCAGCACCAAGCATTGCTCGATCAACTCGGTAGTATTATTATTGAGCTAGACAATAACGGTAATATTTGTTTTTTAAACAAGGCATGGGAGAAATATACCGGCTATTCAATTG
>Ga0209395_1002217_pt1 | contig 26005 bp, 19 predicted proteins | sample GOMGulsemesocosm_3_FD_184635 | JGI IMG/M metagenome (GOLD analysis project Ga0209395, IMG submission 184635) | Methane-oxidizing microbial communities from mesocosms in the Gulf of Mexico - GOM9D Gulf of Mexico (SPAdes) (version 2) | ecosystem: Environmental > Aquatic > Marine > Cold seeps... | reverse complement strand
CAGAAGAGTCGTCCGTCGAAACAGAAGCCATTGGAGTAAGAAAGCCAGATTCCTTTATTAACAAGTCTAGTGTTTTCTTCACTCAACCTCTTAGAAATGAAATCGTAAACCCTGACCACGGCAAATATGCTGATTATCATGTAGATGCCACTATGTGGGGGTTTTTACCCCCCTCTTACGGAAATTTTGATTACCAGACAAATTTTATAACAACAATGAATAGTTATGTTACTGACACGATTAATCATCAACTTGCAGATGTTGATTGGGTTTCACGCATAGAATGGGATGTTATTTGGAATGGCATGACATCTAAATATCCTAGGACTTATCAAAAAGCGATGGTTAAACGACTCGATGGCTCAAATCTGGAAATAAAATGGTTTCCAGGTCATTACTTTTTTTCAACCCATCACCCCTTGTTTAAAGAATATATAGAATGGCAGATTCAAGATGTGGCTTTGTCTGATAAAAACTCTGTTAATAGAGTCGATGCTATCTTGTTTGATTCACAACACTCTAATCCGGCACAATATTATTTAGGTGGCGACTTTAGTGATCACTGCATGGCTAATTTTAATAATTGGTTGATAGAAAACTACACTGAACGTGAATTATTTACACTTGGCATTAATGATATATCGACATTTCATTATGGTAATTACTTAAGAGGTGCTGGTTATACTGCGGCTCAATATGAGGCTGAAACTACCAATATTGCCAATAAAGTCCCGTTGAACGATGAATATCGCCACTTTTTGCAAGATTGGAACAATAACTATTTAGCCCAATTAGTTCAATTCACAGATCAAGTTGCCAAGGCAAAAGGATATCCCTATCAAAAAGGTGTTGGCTATATCGAAGTAGGCACTAGTTCACCAATACTTGATCCCTATTGGAACGGGATAAGAATGCCCTTTAATGATGAATTTGATTTCTATGTTCAAGAGTTTAACCATCGTGCTACCGAACAGAAAGTTAATGGTGACGTAATGTTGATGTACAAACTAGCAGAAGCCATTAATAAACCGTTAGCTTTAACGGCATTACCCTATCCTGATTGGAATTATATGGTTGATAATCCACAAGCGGTTGATTTAGTGCGTACGTGGATAGCACTAGCGTACACTAATGGTGCAATCTTTATGGCACCTGAACATATGTGGGCCTATCAGGGGGCATTGCAGCGTTATTACGATCCTGCCAAAGGGGATTACGATTATATTTATGCTTGGATAAACGAAAAATCTTTCATGTTTGATGGCTATGAAACGGTCGCTAACGTTGGCTTAGTTTATAGTCACCAAGCCTACCGTGAAAATCAATACAATGAGTTAGATATATTTTCCGCAGCCTCAGATCTCATGGAACAAAATATCCCTTATAAATTATTAATCGCTGGTGACAACTGGTGGCCAAAATATTTAACCGATAACGATCAAAGCCATGCCATGGACAAATTTAACACTATTGTAAAAACTGACTTTAATGGCTCACTACTTAACTCCTCACAAACAGAAAAGCTTAATGATTATCGGAATAAAGTTATAAATTGGTCAGATACCGCCTCAATAAGTGGGTTATTGCCAAAGGAGCTATCCGTTGATGTAGCACAGGTTGCGCTATTCCCTAGAGAAAATACAACCTTAAATGCAACGATGAGCAATGCACCACGTATAATACATTTGGTAAACAGAGACTACAACGCAATAGCTAGTAGCCTAACGCCAAAAACCAATTTAACCGTCACTATTAACGACAGTTTATATTCTGATGTCACTTCAGGTTTTGTTGGCGCCACCTACACTCAAGCAGGACAACCGGCCATTCATTTAGATATCAGCTACAAAAATGGAATCACTACCGTGAAGATACCTAAATTAAAAAGTTGGGGGCTAATTGAACTATATAGCAATGCAGGCTTTCCATGTGAGGAAACGCCTGAGGTTTGCTCTTCTTAACTAATCCTCTTGCGAGGGTAATTAAAATTAACATAAAGCAAAATTCCCTCTGTAATTCTGATAAACGAATTAAAATCAAATTGATAATAATTTAAACAATAAAAATGTTTACAGTTTATTATTCAACTGCTACATTAATTTGTAAATTGTTAACAATATTTAATTTCTTATTTATTTTAAATATTAAAAACATTTCAATTAAAGGTAACAACTGTAATGACAACATACACAGAAGTGGCGACTACATCTGATTCTCATATAGAAAGATTGCCTAAAACAACCAAGTTCAATTATGGCATGGGTGATTTTGGCAATAATATTGTTTGGCAAATGATGGCGATGTTTTTACCCTTTTTTTATACGGACGTATATGGATTAAACCCTATTCATGCTGGCACTATGTATTTAGTCCTTAGAGTTGTTGATGCTATAACAGATCCGATTGTAGGCATGTGGGTAGATCGTACAAGAACAAAACATGGCACATGCCGCCCTTTTATTTTATTCGGCACCATTCCATTGGCACTTTCATTTGTTATGTTATTTTATGTACCTGATTTAAGTGATACAGGTATGCTGATTTATGCTTATTTCAGCTATACCTTACTAACCTTAACTTACACTGTAGTTAATGTTCCTTTCTCTGCTATGGCAGGATTTTTAACTAAAGATTCTGATGAACGAACGTCTTTGCAATCTTACCGATTTGGATTAGGCATGTTAGCTGGAGTATTTGTTGCAGCGACTACATTGAGACTTGTCGAATTGTTTGGTGTTGGGGATCAACAGCGCGGCTTTTTACTAACCGCGGCTATCTTCGCTTTAATAATTACAGTTTGTTTATATTATTGTTTTTTTACCGTAGCCGAACGCCACCCTATCGCCAATGCGGTGAATAATGAGAGTAATGGTTTTGTTGAACTTTTTTTCGACCTAAAAGCCGCATTTACGAATAATCAGTTAGTGATTTTATTCTTTGCAAATATCCTCTTTTTCATCACCTTAACGCTAAAAGGCACAACGACAATATATTATGTTGTTAATGTGTTAAATACCGAAGATAAGCTGACTAGTTTTATGACGTTAGGCTCTGTCGGCGCAGTAGCTGGTGCGGCATTTTCAGCATGGTTATGGTCACGTTTCGACAAAGTAAATGCATACAAAGTGTTAATGTTCAGTTGTGCAATATTAACCGCAATTCCTTATTGGTTACCCCCTTCAGCTTATCTAACTATTTTAGGATTAGGTGTAATAACAACCTTTTTATGGATGAGCATGATCCCACTGATTTGGAGCATGTTAAGTGATGTTGTCGATTATCAACAAAGCCGTACGGGTAAAAATATGTCGGGGCTATTTTTTGCATTATTTTTATTTAGTTTAAAAGTCGGCTTAGGATTTGGAACAGCAATTGTTTTATGGATTTTAGGTACAACGGGGTATGACGCGAAAGTAAATATTCAACCAATAGAGGTTGTGGATAGTATTAACTTTATCAGTACATTATTACCCGCATTACTCTTTGTTGCTGCTGGAATTATTATGGTTTTTTATAATTTAAACCAAGCTAAAAGAGAAGAAATACGAAAGAAGCTATATGGTTAATTAAATCATAAAGTTTACCCATTGTAGTTTTTACCAAAAAAAAATTATGTTGAATTTTCATGTGGAGTAGAAAAAGTGGCTAAGATAAGTGCAGCAATGCAGCGTCATCAAGTGGATGATAGTGAAAATGAATTATATACCCGTTTTCGTTATCAACCTGTAACAGGTTTGGGTTATGAAAAAGGCGTAAACCGTCGCGATCCTAGTACGATTATCAAAGTAAATGGAAAATATTATATTTGGTATACCCGTAATGAGTGTCAAAAATCGAGTTGGTTAAATGCAGATATCTGGTATGCATCAAGTGACGATGGCATTGTATGGCAAGAGCAGGGACCAGCCGTTAAAAGAGGTCCGAAAGGTTCTTGGGACGAATACAGTGTTTTTACCACTGAAATATTGGTCGCCAATGATAAATATTATTTATGCTATCAAGCTAAGCGAAATAATGACCCGCTTAATGTTGTCGGTATGGCAACAGCTGTAAGCCCTGATGGGCCATGGACAAAATTAGCAGAGCCTATTTTAGCGCCTTGCCGTGATGGTAAACTTATTAATCCTAACGAACACGGGGACTCTAACTGGGGAGCGGCTTTAGAGCTTGGCTCATGGGATAGCGGTGCGATTCATGATCCTGGAATTATTAAGTTTAACGGGCAATATTATTTATATTACAAAGGACATGCTATTGGTGAAAAAATGTTTACCGATTCCAAATGGGGGTTGGCGGTAGCGGATCACCCTGAAGGGCCATACGTTAAACATGAAGCTAATCCTGTTTCTAACAGTGGTCATGAAACGTGGGTATTTCCATGGAAAACAGGCATGGCGGCAATCGTTGATTGGGCAGGACCAGAAAAAGGTACCATCCAATATTCGGAGAATGGCATAGACTTTGAAATTGTCACGACGCTTGAAGATATCCCTCCCGCGGGAGGTGCATATATACCAGATAAGTTTTTAAATAATGGTGATGGACAAGGATTCTCATGGGGACTTGCACATTACGGCGCTTCAGATTGGTGCTTTTTAGTCGGCTTTACTTGCGATTTAACACGCCATGGAGAAAAAGACTTAGGCTGGCACGGTTTTCCACATTACAGCACCATAAGAGATGTAATGAAAGAACCAGACCGATTTGGTATTACTAGAGAAAATTTATTTCAAAAAAAATAGATTTTCAAAGAAAGTTAAACATCAAACTGACTAATTGTTAACTAGAACATATAAGGTAGCAATTAGTCCTCAGTCGTCCAAAAATACACAATTTATCTTTGTGGTGGAGCAAATACGTACTGAATAAAATATTTCAGTTTGTACCCCAAAGTGCCATAAAATGATTAATAGTATGTCCGCTATTGATCTAAACGTTTACCTTGTTGCCATCTAATACTTTCTTTCGGTGGTCATATAATATAAACACTAAACATAACTAAAACTTACTTCTCATTGTTAACATACTTTTGTTTGCGCAGTGTGTGCCACCTCATAATTTATAGCCAAATAAATGCCACTAACCTCAGTCCAAGGCTATGAATTAATGTAGTAAATATCAACTTAAAAGACAGTAATGTGAACCGCTCTCAATTTAAATAGCAATCAATAAATATAGGGAAGTTGCAAGTCATTGTATCTTAAGGCACTTGCCTGAGGTTCTCAGTTTGAGTGGCGGTGACTATCCCCTTATTTTCAATTTATATGTAATGCAGTCAATCGAAGACGATAGTGTGATGAATTAATAGAGTAATTCATTAAAAAAGACTTAAACTTTCCTTTATTTAGGTGTAGATTATTTAATCAGCGCGATAAAAGGAATACTACGTTGAAAACTACCGATACAGATTCTTATCAACATTTTCTCAAAGTGGTTGATTGTCAACACGCTTGCCCTGCACATACACCGGTTCCTGAATACATTCGTTTAATTGCCGAGAAACGTTACACCGACGCTTACATGATTAACTGGCAATCAAATGTTTTCCCTGGCGTTTTAGGTCGTGTTTGTGATCGTCCCTGTGAGCCAGCATGTCGTCGGACTAGGGTTGAAGAAAAACCCGTTGCGATTTGTCGTTTAAAGCGAGTTGCTGCTGACAACAAAGAAGATATTCATCATTACTTACCAAAAGTTCCGACAGAAAAAAACGGTAAACGGATTGCGTTAATTGGTGCAGGTCCTGCGTCATTAACGGTAGCCAGAGACTTGTTACCTTTAGGTTATGATATTGTGCTATTTGAACGAGACCAACAAGCAGGTGGCATGATGCGTAGCCAAATCCCTGCTTTTCGCTTACCTGAATCAGTCTTAGACGAAGAACTTAATTACGTCTTAAAGATGGGCGTTGAATGTCATTTCGGTGAAGAAATATCTAGTTTGTCTAACTTATTAAAGTCAGGGTTCGATGCCGTTTTTGTTGGCACAGGTGCGCCAAATGGTCGTTGGTTAACGATTCCAGGGCATGAGCAAGTGAACAGTGATGAAAAAACCAGTGTTGATACCGGCATTAATTGGTTATCAAATGTTAGCTTTGGTCACAATGACAGTGCTCCGAAACGCGTAGTAGTGCTCGGCGGCGGTAATACCGCCATGGATTGTTGTCGCACAGCAAAACGCTTAGGTGCAAGCGAAGTTACCGTATTGGTTCGTTCAAGTTTCGAAGCAATGAAAGCTTCCCCTTGGGAAAAAGAAGATGCTCAAGCAGAAGGCATTACGATTAAAGCGAACTACACTCCCCTTGAATATGTACTTGAAGATGGAGAATTTATTGGTGTTAATTTTGAAGAAGTAACTTCTGTTTACGATAAATTTGGTAAGCGCACATTAACAGCAAGCGGAGAAACATTATTTGTTGCTTGTGATCTTGTCTTGGTTGCCGTTGGCCAAGATACTGCCTTTCCGTGGATCGAACGAGACATTGGTTTACGTTTCAATAAATGGCAACAACCTGCATTAAATAAAGCCACACTGCAATCCTCACTTGAGCAAGTATTTTTTGGGGGTGATTCCGCTTTTGGCCCCAAAAACATTATTACTGCCGTGGCTAATGGTCATCAAGCAGCAATTTCTATCGACTTGTTTTGCCAAGGAAAAAATGCGGAAAACGAACGACCAGAAAGCGGATTCAATCTAATAAGCCAAAAGATGGGTATTCATGACTGGAGCTATCAAAGTGGTATTGACCACCAAGAGCGCAATTTAGTACCACACATATCTTGGGATGAAGCAGTTAAAACACTCAATACAGAAGTTGAGCTAGGCTTCGATGAAAAGCTGGCGATTGAAGAAGCTAAGCGATGTTTAAACTGTGATGTTCACACTGTTTTTAATGAAGATACTTGTATTGAATGCTCCGCTTGTGAAGATGTTTGTCCCATGGATTGCATTAGTTTTGTTGATGCAGGTACTCCAGAAAATAGTGACGTTGAAAACGAGAAGCATATTTTGTCTCAGTTAAAAGTCACTGAATTTAACCCTGAACAAGAACTCTTAGTTTCATCCCCCTTAAAAACTGGGCACTTAATGCTAAAAGATGAAGATGTATGTTTGCATTGCGGTTTATGTGCTGAGCGCTGTCCAACAGGCGCATGGGATATGAAAAAACTTTTATTAGACAACCTTAGCGCCACTATAGGGGCGACAATAAAATGAGCCAATCTTTGATAGACAACTCAAACGAACAGTATCAAGAAAACTGTCAAGCCGTTAATAACTTTGTTGTGCGTTTTGCAAATACCAATGGTACTGGCTCGGCAAGTGCTAATAATATGTTTGCTAAAGCAATATTGCGTATGGGTATTCCAGTAAGTGCCAAAAATATCTTTCCTTCAAATATTCAGGGGTTACCCACTTGGTATGAAGTAAGGATTAGCGAAGATAACTTTCTTGCTCGTCGCGGCGGTGCTTCTGAACTCGTTGTCGCGATGAATGCACAAAGCTTGAATGAAGATATTGCGAGTGTCGCCAGCGGCGGATACTTACTATATGATTCTTCACGGGCTTTAACAGACAGCCAAATCCGTGAGGATATTTGCTATTTAGCGATCCCTATTTCTGCTATTTGTCAAAAAGAATATCAAGACCCTCGCCATCGTCAGCTTTTTAAAAATGTAATTTATGTTGGTGCACTTGCCGCACTCCTTAATATTGAGTTTGATGTATTAAAGTCATTAGTTGCCGATCAATTTAAAGGTAAAGACAAACTAATCACGCCAAATATTTATGCCCTCGAGCTCGGCTATCAATACGCTAATCAACACTTTACTTGTCCATTAAGTATCAAGGTTGAACGTCGAGATTTAGTCAGTAACCGAATTATGATTGATGGCAATACCGCAAGCGGATTAGGCGCTGTTTATGGCGGCGCAACCGTTGTTGGTTGGTACCCAATTACCCCATCAACATCTGTGGTAGAAAAATTTGCCAGTTATTGCCAGCGGTTACGTATAGACCCTGCAACCGGTAAACGCAATTTTGCACTGGTGCAAGCTGAAGACGAATTAGCCGCTATTGGAATTGCCATTGGTGCAAGCTGGAATGGTGCACGTTCGTTTACGGCAACAAGTGGTCCGGGAATTTCATTAATGACCGAGTTTTTAGGGCTCGCTTATTTCGCTGAAATTCCACTGGTATTAATTAATGTGCAACGTGCTGGTCCTTCAACAGGAATGCCAACTCGTACACAACAATCTGACGTACTAACTTGCGCTTATGCTTCACACGGCGACACTCAGCATATTTTACTTTTTCCACAAGATCCCACTGAATGCTTTGAGTTTAGTGCATTATCGTTTGATTTAGCGGATCAACTTCAAACGCCCGTGATCATCATGAGTGATCTAGATTTGGGCATGAATGATCATTTATGTAACGAGCTCAGCTGGGATGATGAGAAAAAGTATCAACTCGGCAAAGTATTATCAGCAGAGCAACTAGATGAAATAAAAGATTATGGGCGTTATAAAGATACAGATGGCGATGGTATCTGTTACCGAACCCTACCTGGTACTCACCCTGAGAAAGGCGCATTTTTTACCCGAGGAACGTCCCGAAATGAATATGCTGGGTATACCGAAAAATCAGCAGAGTATGTTGCCAATATGGACAGACTCAACAAGAAATTTGAAACCGCAAGCTTGTTAGTACCGCAACCAGAAATTACCCAAGGTACAAAACTTGCTCCGGTTGGACTCATTTATTTCGGCACTAGTAGTCATGCAATCGAAGAGTCTCGCCATCAATTAAAAGATCACGGGCTTAACATCGATACTTTGCGCATTAAAGCTTTTCCATTTAACAACCAAATTAGCCAATTTATAGAACAACACGATAATATATTTGTTATCGAACAAAATCGTGATGGCCAAATGCGTACCCTCCTAATGAATGAACTCACCATAGACCCTGCAAAATTAAATGCCATTCTTAATTATGATGGCTTACCTATTATCAGTACATTTATCGTCGACAGCATATTGAATACTTTAGCGATGCAGCAAAAAAAACAAGTAGGTTAACAAGGAATAACTATGAGCTTTGAAAAATCAAAATTTCATCATCCACGCTTACCTATTAATGACTTAGGTTTAAATTATCGTGATTACGAAGGAGCTTTATCTACGCTTTGTGCGGGTTGTGGTCATGATGCAATTACTTCAGCCATTGTTCAAGCTTGCTTTGAATTATCATTACCCCCACACCAAGTGGCGAAAATGTCAGGTATCGGCTGTTCTTCAAAAGCGCCCAATTATTTTCTTAATAAAGCCCATGGTTTTAATACTGTACACGGGAGAATGCCGTCAGTCACCACAGGTGCCAACCTTGCAAATCGTGAATTAACTTATCTAGCCATGTCTGGTGATGGAGATAGTGCTTCAATTGGATTAGGTCAATTTGCTCATGTAGTTCGCAGACAATTAAATATGCTTTATATGGTGGCTAATAACGGCGTCTACGGGTTAACTAAAGGTCAATTAGCGGCAACCGCTGATAAAGGTATGAAAAACAAAGTCGGTGAGCAAAGCTTATTTACTGATATCGACTTATGTGTCATGGCACTGCAGCTTGGCGCTACTTTTGTTGCTCGTAGTTTTTCTGGAGATAAAAAACAACTTGTGCCATTAATAAAAGCAGCGATCAGCCATCAAGGTTTTGCATTCATTGATATTATTTCACCTTGCGTTACTTTTAATAATCATCCAGATTCCACACGCTCTTATGACTATGTTCATGAACACATTACCACTGCTGCGGTAACCGACTTTGTACCAGTAAAAAAAGAAATAACCAGTGATTCAGCTGAAGGTGTTAGTGAGGATATATGCTTGCATGACGGTTCATTAATGCGCATTCATAAATTACAAGCCGATTACGATGCAAAAAATGCGATGAAAGCTATTGTCGATATAGAAACACATAAAAAGAAAGGAGAAATCTTAACCGGTTTATTTTATCTTGATACCAACGGCGAGCATTATCATGAAATTAACAATACCACCGACACACCGCTCAATAAATTAACCCAAGATGCTTTGTGCCCAGGTTCAAGGGTTCTTGCTACCATTAATGATAGTTTTCGATAGTATTGAAAATTCTCGATTTTGGCCAGTTAATGAGGTAAATATCTGGTATCAATAAAGCATAGAGGCACTTGGGTTTAACACCGCAAGAATACTTAGACGTTCCATAGCACAAAAGTCATTGGCATCGCTCAATAGTTCCTGCTGAACGGCAAGAGACTCAAGTTTTTCCTCGGTGATCACAGAGGATTGAATATGGCCGTTGCACTGATGATTCAGGGTCATTACACGTTTAGCAATATAGAGCAGTTTTGTTTCATCGGTACTATATTCAAATTCCTCATCATCTTGGCAACGTACTGGTTCAATCAAACTATAAGGTAACTGCCAGTGCTTCAATAATTCAGCAGAAACTTCAGCATAAGTAAAACCCAATACTTGTCGCTGCTTAGTCCAAGGTAATTCGTCAGGATTAATATGCTTACATTGATCTACTTTTTCAGGAATAAATTGGTTGATAACCAATTCGCCTAAATTATGGAGTAAGCCCAAAATAAACAACCGCTCAGCATTTGGAACTCTTAATTTAGTGCCTAAAAACTTTACGGTTAAAGCACAATCAACACTACGTTCCCAAAAATCATCTAAGTATTCTGGATCCGCTTGAATTTTTTTAAAGGCATTTGTGGTGAAGTAAGCAATAACCAGATTATAAACTTCGGTGATCCCTAAAACTAAAACGGCTTTCGAAATAGTATCTATTTTGCCCGGACAGCTAAAAAAGGAGCTATTGGCAAGTTTTAAAATAGTGCCAGACAAGCCGGGATCAAGCAAAATAACATCAGCAATATCATCGATAGTTGATGCTTCATCATCAATTAATTCTTTAATACGGACAAAGGCATCCGATAAAACAAATATTTCACTTGCCTCTTCGGCGTATTCAGCTGCGTTCATTACAAGATCCTAAAATAATATAGGGTTATTTTTAAATGAAAAACAATGCGACACCAAGCAAAGATACGACAAAATCATAACAAGTTGATGTCTGTATTTTCTAAGAATATACAGTGTATTAGCGAAAAGCTAACGTTGAATCAAGTATAGTCACAATATTTATAATAAGTGATTTTTTTTTCATTAATATACTAATCAATAGTTAACGCAACTTGATAAGAGCCAAATTTTCTAATATTAATAACACCACGATCAAAAATAAGGTATTGGCCTTTAATTCCTTGAAGCAGTCCTGAAACTTGTGGTGTTTTATCAAAATTAAAAGATGATATTTTTTCTAAATATTGGTCAACAGGAAAATTTAAATTCACGACAGGCTCATCGAGCAACTCAACGGCATCTGCACCGAAGCGTAATTTTATTTCTTCTAACTGCGCTGAAATTTCGGGTAATAACTCTTTTGCTTTAGCTTTTAAATCGACATCATCCCCAGACCCTTTTAACATTGCTCGCCAGTTTGTTTTGTCGGCAATAAATTTTGCCAATGCTATTTCAACTAAACCAGACTGCAGTCGTGTGCTTACCCTAAATAGCGGCAAAGCTTGTGTTGCGCCTTGATCAATCCAGCGTGTTGGTATTTGCGTATGGCGAGTTATCCCCACCTTAATACCTGAAGTGTTTGCTAAATAAACATAATGATTCACCATGCAGTTTTTAACACCCCATTCAGGCTCACGACACGTGCCTTGCTCGTGGTGACAAGTTTCTGGTTTCATAATACACATGTCACACTGGGCGAGCTTTTGCATACATGGATAACAAAAACCTTGTGAGTAACTTTTTTTCGTTGCCCTTCCACAGTGACGACAAGCAATTTTACCTTGGAACTCTAGGGTAATGTTTTTCCCGATTAACGCGTTCATATCGATTGATTGTTCACCGATTGGTAATTGATAGTGAACAAGTCCGTTTTCATCTAATTGAGCTGTCATTTTGCTCAAAGCACCGGCATCGTAATGGGTCATTTATTGTCTCGATATATTTCAAGGGGAAAGTTTGAAGAACATGTTATAAAACTCTGGAAATGACAGCCAGCTTTTTATCGATTTCAATGTCAAAAATTGCGATACTAAACTTATGTTACAAAAAACGCTTAAACCTAAACCAACCTGGTTTGTTTATTATTTACGCTGTGCTGACAATAGTTTGTATGCAGGTGTCACTATAGATTTAAAACGTCGGTTGGGTGAGCACAATACTTGCAATAAAACCGGCGCTAAATATACTCGCATACGTCGCCCTGTAAAATTAGTCTACGCTGAAGCACAAGAAAATCGTCAATTAGCTTGTAAGCGTGAATATCAATTGAAGAAGCTTTCTAAGAGCAAGAAAGAAGCTTTGGTCGATAACTTTAATCCCACACTTTTCGATAAAATTATCTGATAATGCACTCTGTTTCGTTGTGTTTTTCAGATAATTGCGATTTCCCGCTCTGTAACTGTTAATATACGGCGGTTTTCAAATAATAAATGTAGGTATTATGTTTCTAGAAAGTTACTGTAGCGTTACAGATAATCAAATTAGTTTTTCTCGTCAGCAAGGTAGTGACTTTGCTAAAAAAATTGCTGATGACTTCAATCCGTTACATGATGCCGATGCAAAACGATTTTGTGTGCCGGGTGATTTACTTTTTTCTTTAGTCCTAGAAAAGTCGGGTTTATCACAAAACATGGGCTTTACTTTTTCAGGCATGGTTACTGATGGCATCAAGCTTAATTTTCCAGAAACAATTGTCGACTCAGCCTATGTAACTGATGACAACGCTAAAGAATATATGAAAATAGAAGCTTCAGGTGAATGCAGTACCAATAGCCAAGCAATTAGTTCATTGATCCGTTCTTATGTTGAATTCTCTGGTCATACATTTCCACATATTTTAGTTAAATTAATGTTTGAAAACAGTGTAATGATAAACCCTACACGCCCAATGGTGATGTACGAGAACATGTTTATTCATTTAGATGAACTAGATTTTTGTGAAGTACAATTACAATTAACGACGCCAACTTTAGTTATTGAAGGAAAACGCGGTAAGGCAACGCTACCTTTTGACTTAGTTGCAGATGGTAAGATCATTGGCCATGGTAAAAAACATATGCTTTTAAGCGGCTTAAGAGATTATGACCAATCTGTTATTGATGGCCTTGTTAGCCATTACAACGATAAAAAAGAACAGTTCTTAAAATAACAGCTTCAAATAATGATGCTACTTAACATTCAAAGTAGCATCACTTTTCTTATACACTGTATCAAACGCTAATTGTTGCCTTCTTCTGTCTTCAACACAAAAAGCAAACTGTTTTGTACTCTTAGGTCGTGAGCATTTTTTAGGTTGTTGGTAGTATTCTAACCATGCGTACAATTGTAAACCTTGATATCGCGACTTAATCATGACATCTGCCGTCGTGCTAAAAGGCTTTATATTTACCTTAGAGTCATTCTTTACTGTATTCACCGGTATCGATTGTCGTTTAATGGCATTGTCATTTTGATTGTTATTCTTACTCTTCCTAGAAACCATTTTTGTTAACAGGCCCCGCTCACATCGCCACCATTTATTTCGCGCTTTAGCTTCACGCTTATTCAGACTTTCGTTACGCTTTAAATTATGCCCTTGTTTTTGCTGAGACTGAATATTACGTAAATTGACTAAATACGCCTTACATTGCTTCTTTCCGGCATAACTTGTAGGTGAAAACGCTAAGACGAACCCCAAAAACAAAAGCTGAAAATAGACTTTACACATAACTCTTCCTTGAATAATCAAAACAAAAATTAATTGAACACTAATAGCCTAGTACATCAAATTGATTTTTCATTAACATTTTATTAGCAATTATAAAAGCAAGATCTATACTCTCCCTTATATCTAAAAATGAACAAGGATGATCTGTTTTGAACTCGTTTTACTTAAGGTTACTATCACTTTTTACCTATATCGTATTCACTTATTATACTTTTATAGGTCAATGTCAGGCAAAAGAAGTACCAAACATCCAACTTGCCACTGTTTATAAGTCATCCTTTAAAAAACAGATCAAAATTGACGAATATTTTATCAGCGAAAAACTCGACGGTATTCGAGGTTTTTGGAATGGCAAAAAATTATTAACCCGCGCAGGTAACCTTATTCATGCACCAGCGTGGTTTACGCAAGATTGGCCAAACAATCATATTGATGGTGAACTATGGAGCGGCCGAGGTGAATTTGAAAAAATAAGTAGCTGTGTCAGAAAGCACAAATCACAGACCCTCCCTCAAAAAAGTTGTTGGCAAAAAATACGGTTCATGATTTTTGACTTACCAAAACATTCAGGCACTTTTAGCCAACGCATAGAAAATATGAAGAAGATAACCGAAACAACGAGCAGTCCATATTTATTGGCAATAAAACAAGAGAAAACAAACTCTGTTTCATCATTACACCAACAATTAGCAAACATCGTTAGAATGGGAGGAGAAGGATTAATGCTTCATCACCAAACCGCACATTATAAAACAGGTAGAAGTAATGCATTGATGAAATTAAAACAATATAACGACGCTGAAGCCATTGTTATTGCTCACTTTAAAGGTAAAGGAAAATACAAAAATAAACTTGGCTCTCTAAAAGTAAAAATGCCCTCTGGTTTAACCTTTAAAATTGGCAGTGGTTTTTCTGATATGCAACGCCAAAATCCTCCGAAACTTGGCAGTACCATAACCTACAAATACATTGGTAAAACGGCTCGAGGTGTGCCAAGATTTGCTAGCTTTTTACGAATACGTAAACTTCCGTATACCAAGTAATATGCACAATATTTTATTTTTAAATTAAGTAAAGAGAAAGTAGTTAATGGAATTACATTTATGGTTATCTTTTGTCGTTATTTGCATTATGGGCGCTTTATCGCCAGGCCCAAGCTTAGCATTAGTCATCAAAAACACTTTAGCAGGAGGAACTCCTCAAGGTTATGCCACGGCAATTAGTCATGGTCTAGGTGTTGCTCTTTACGCTGCAATTACCGCAACAGGTATAGCGGTGATAATCGTTAAGTCACCGCTAATCTTTAGTATTATTCAATATACTGGGGCGGCATTTCTACTATACTTGGGTATAAAATCATTATTGAGCAAAAAAGAAAACCAAGTATTTACCCAAGATAATGCCACAACTCTCGCGCAAGTAAACGGTTGGCGAGATGGTTTTTTAATTGCCTTTTTAAACCCTAAACTGGCTATTTTCTTTCTGGCCTTATTTAGTCAGTTTTTAGGTGAAGAAGCGAGCAGCCAACAAAAAGTCATTATGACCGCAACCGTAGGTAGCATTGACGCACTATGGTACTGCTTAGTTACCTTTATGCTTTCACGAGGTAATATTATTAATAAATTACGAGCCAATAGCCATATTGTTGACAAAGTTACCGGTAGCTTTTTAATATTACTAGCAGCTCGCGTAGTGGTTAGTTAATAGCGATGACTCGTTCGTGTCTATACCCGTGGTCATTGAAAATGCGGTATTTTTAGATAGCGCAGTTTGAATGATTACGAAGATACATAACGAAAATAAAGAACCTTTAAGCCCTTGCCTGCTTCTGCTTCAATAAACACTTCAGGGTTTGCTATTCTGCATTGATATTGACATTGTGGGCATTCTCTTGCAACTTCTGCTAACAAGAACTCTTCACTTAAATCTGGAGAGTTTAAACACAATAATACATCGCTGTTATTAGCCATTAATTCGGGTAATCGTTTTATTATTTTCTTGTAATCGCGCTCTATTTTTACACTGCCTTTTTGAAATGAAGGCGGATCGCAAATTAATAAATCATAAGGACCATATTTTTTAAGTCGGCTGTAAGATTTAAAAATATCAACGCCTTCATACTTGACCTTACTGCCATCTTGTTTATTAAGTTTATGGTTCTCGCGACCTTTCGATAACGCGCCTTTACTCATATCTATATTAACCACTTTTTCAGCGCCACCAGCAATGGCGGCAACAGAAAACGCACACGTATAAGCAAACAGGTTCAGCACTTTTTTGCCTTGACTATTATTTTTAACCCACTTTCGTCCATTACCCATATCAAGAAAAAGACCAGAGTTTTGTGCCTTTCCTAAACTTATGTGGTATTGCAAACCATGCTCTTGCGTTCTTAATGCCGATATTTCTTCTCCCCATAGCACTTCGCTTGGGGCAAATTTTCGGCTACGAAATTGTACTTGAATAGATGCACATTCAGGTACCAACTCTTGAATACCAGATACTTGTTCATTCAACCAAGCTTCATCAACCTCTTGGTAAAGCGTAATGAGAACAACAGGTGAAAACCAGTCAACATTCACGTGTGATAACTCAGGGTAAGCATGTCCTCTGCCATGAAATAATCGCTGACAATCAGTTAAACCATTAAGTTGGTTGATCGATTCTATGGAAGTTTTTAGATGTTCTTGAAGGCTTTGTGTCATGGCTAAATTTTTTAAAGGTAAAAATAAAGCCGCATAATAACAAATTATGCGGCTTTACGTTCAAATCGTTTTTCGTTTACATGAAACGGTATATCTAGAATCCAAAAATACTAAAGGCAAAGAACTTTTGCGCCACGGTATTGATGAAAATACTTAACACAACAACGGGAATAAATGTACCTAATGAGAAGTTAACGTACTTCTCTACCCAAGAACCTTTATAGTTGTCGTTACCTATAGCCAATTCTTCTGACAACTTGTGTTTTTTCCAACGATAGCTTACAAATACACATAATAGAAAGCCATTTAACGGTAAAATTGTCTCATAGAAAATATCTATAACTACCTCAAAGAATGAGTGTGAACTACCTGCATAAGTAATAAATTCAGTAAAAAACGACACCATGCCAGATGAAACCATAGCAAATACCGTTAACACACCTCCTGAAATCATTAAAATTGATAATGCTTTTTTACGGCTATGCTTTTTCTCTGTCACTAAGTAAGAAACGGGAACCTCAATGATTGAAACCAACGAGGTAATCGCCGCGAAGAACACTAAAAGAAAGAAAAATGCAGCAACTGCACTTGCACCAAAATAACCAAGAGACGTTTGTAATGCTAAAAATATTTTCGGGAGGAATGTGAAAATTAACGACACAGAACTGTCACTTAACTCTGCGGTGTTTACATTAGGATTAAACGAAAACACTGCGGGTAAAATCATTAAACCTGCAGTGAAAGCCACAGCAGTATCTGTAAGGGCGACCAACTTTGCAGAGTTTACAATGTCGGTTTTATTATTAATATACGAACCATAAGTGATTAAAATACCCATACCTAACGATAACGAGAAGAAGGCTTGCGAAAGAGCGCCGTTAATCACAGTAGGGGTTATTTTATCAAAATCTGGAATAATAAAAAACTTAACGCCAGCAAAAGCGTTGTCTAGGCTTAATACGTAAACCACCATGACTATCAACATAACGAATAAAGCAGGCATGAGTATTTTTGCGGCTTTCTCTATGCCTTCTTTTACACCTGCGACTAAAATGAAATTGATAATGGCTGCCACTACAACCATAGCCACAAATAAATAGGGACTATTAATAAATTCAGTAAAACCATGCCCGCTGGCTAAGTAGTCTAACTGACCCGATAACGTTAACGCGAGATAGCCAAAAAGCCATACCGTTAATACCATGTAGAAAACAGCGATCATGAATGGAGTTAATACACCAAAAATCCCAGCAATTCCCCACCCTCTACTACCACCACTTAACGCTTTATAAGCACCTACTGGTTCTTTTTGAGTTTTACGGCCGACAGCCATTTCGGCAATCATTACCGGTAAACAGATTAAGAAAACAAAGATAGCGTACATGATTAAAAATGCACCACCACCATTTTTAGCTGCGTTTACGGGAAAACCAACTAAATTACCAATACCAACAGCAGAACCTGCTGCAGCTAAAATAAATCCGAGTTTAGAGCTAAATTGCTCTCTAGATGCGCTCATAAATGTCCTTAATTATAATTATTTGTAGGGCATATTTTGTACAGTTTATTAACCATACGAAAAAACAACTGCCTGATGCTATCAGGCTTTATAATTAATGTCTTGTATTAGCACGAAGGTATTAGTAATTAAGTGTATAAATTTTATTGCACTAAGGGAGTTATCGTAGAAATTACGGATAAGTTTTTCAGCTAACAACAAAGATCTCATTTAGAGATCCTTGCCAAGTTTCTTTTATTTGGAGAAAAGTCCACCGTTCATAATGGTGAGTATATTTTCTGCTTCTTCTGAAGCAAACTCTACGCATTGGGCTAAATCATCACTCGATACATTCAAATTTTTACATATATCTTCATCAATGCTTTCATCAAAAATAAACTCATCAGGATGGCTATCAACTAACGCTAAACGAGAAGCCAAATAAAGAATTTTTACATCTTTATTAATTTGAATTGTTTTCGCTTCATTGAAGTGCTTAATAGGTAAAATAATTTTTTCAGGTATTTGCCATATTTTTAATAACTCTGCTGATATATCAGTATATGTATAACCCAATGCTTTTTTTTGTAACTGCCAAGGTAATTGCTCCGGTGAATATTGCTCACATTTTTGCGCAATTTCAGGCGTTATTTTAGCAACAATTAACTCACCAAAATTTTGCAAAAGACCCGCGACAAAAAGTCGTTCAATATCTCGCGTTCCCGCTTTAATGGCCAAATTTTTAGTGGCTAAACCACAAAAAATACTCATTCGCCAAAAGCGTTTTAAATCAATTGCCTGATTAGAGAAGTGCTTAAAGGCTGTTGCGGCAACATCCACTAACATCATATTGTATATAGCTTGTGTACCAATAATGGTGATGGCACGAGAAATCGTGCTAATTTCACCCGGAAAACTATAAATAGCGCTATTAGCAATTTGTAATAAGCGAGAGGTCATCGAAGGGTCTACACTGATCACATTTGCAAAATCTTCAATGGTTGAGTCTTCATTATCCATCAGGCCTCTTATTTTAAAACAGGCATCGGGAAGTGCAAAGGAACCGTTAGCTTGCACCGCGTATTCATGAGCGTTCATATAGAGTCAGTATTTTTATAGTGTGGTATTAATAGTGTAGCTTGTTGCTTTACATCAGAAAACAAAAAAGCGCAGTAATCTTCACTACTGCGCTTTCGTATTTATTATTGAGACTTTTATTGGGCGAAGGTTTTTCCAAAAAAGTCGCCTTGATTCCACGTTGGACGCTTTTTACCATTAGCAATTTCTAAGCCTATCATCATATTCACTTCAGCAAAGCTTGCTGCTGCGTCATAACGAATAGGTAATGTCGCTTCATCACTATGTTGATGATAATGATTTTCAAAGAAGTCACCGAAAACTTCACCGCCATTTATTTTAGGGTCTTTAGATTTAAAACCTGTCATTAAAAATACTGATGGAATACCCGCTTTTACAAAGCTGTAATGATCACTTCGAGTGAATAATGCTTGTTCTGGCATTGGATCGTCACTTAGCGACAAATCAATTTTTTCTGCGGCACTAGCAACAATAGGTCCTAAACTTGAATGCGTTGAACCAAAAGCAATAATATCCGCGAACGGGTATAAAATTAACGGCATATCTAAATTCACATTCGCAACCATTTGAGATGAAGGTACTGTTGGGTTTGTTGCAAAGTAACTTGAACCTAATAAGCCTTTCTCTTCTGCAGTAACCACCACAAACAAAATAGAACGCTTAGGTTTTTCTGGCATCGTTGACAGTAAACGCGCTGTTTCTAATAAAATAGCAACACCAGATGCATTATCTAACGCACCATTATTAATTTTATCTTCTGCATCGCTATGACTGCTTACCCCGATATGATCAAGGTGAGCACTAAACACCACATATTCATCTTTCAATGCCGGGTCGCTTCCTTCAATCGCTGCAACAACATTAGGACTACTGATTTCTTCATGACGACTTTTGCTAACCATTTTCACGGTTGATTTTAATGCAAAACCTTTGATGGCAACATTATTAGTATCATCGCTAAGCACTTCGTCTAATTGGCGTTCAGCTCCTAAAAATAATGCTTGTGCATGTTCAGCACTTACATAAGCACCACCTTTAAGTTCAGGGTACTTACCAAAAGGCATTCCCTCTTTACTTAACCAACTTAGGCGAGGTGAATCGGCATAAGCCGCTATTTTAGCAAATGTGCGCACGGCATCACGCTTTGGCGTATGAATAGTAATAAAACCTACTGCGCCATTTTTAGCTGCATGTTTTACTTTTTCACTGCCTGAACCAATATGTGCACCTTCTTCTGAGGGTAGATCATGAGGACGTCCAGTTAAAACAACAACAATCTTTCCTTTAACATCAATATCTTTATAGTCGTTATAACCAAAATCTTCAGAAACAACTCCATAACCAACAAAAACGGTTTCAGCAGTAACCGCCGATTGTGTGACTATACTGTCACCCGACATAATAAATGCTTCTTTAAAGTTAAGATCAACTTGCCCTGTACTATTTGTAATAGAAAGCTCGGCACTGTTTTCTTCAAGAAAAGCCTTGCGAAAGTTAACTTGTTGCTCAAAGCCTTGGTGTTCGCCCATCGGCGTTAAACCCAATTGCTTAAAGTATGACTTCACATAATTGGCAGCAATTTGATAACCGTCACTACCGGTATCGCGTCCCAACAAAGTATCATCAGCTAAAAAATCTATATGTGCTTTAATATTATGTTCATTTACTTGTGGTGTTTTTTCAGCAGTGGTTTCTGCTGTCTTATTGTTTTGTCCGCACGCTGATAAAAACGCAAGGCCTAATAAACTTACACTGGCTATTAATTTAAATTTCATTGGCTTCTTCATGTTATTAATTAAATTTTTAAAAATATGCTAATACGAACAAGCATATCGACGTCACTTTAATGAGTATTAAATATAAACGATACCATGGTACAAAATTATTTCTCACCATGTTTCGATCAAAAAATGGGCACACCTCGATCCGCTTTAACGTTTTCTGTTACGACATAAGTATGCGTTTGTGAAACAGCAGGCAGTTCAACTATCATGCCTAGCACTTCACGGTAAGACTCCATATTAGAAAAACGTAGTTTTAATAAATAATCAAAACCTCCGGCAATCATATGGCACTCGACAACTTCTTTTATTTTGACCACTTCCACTTTAAAGTTTTCAAAAACATCACTGGTCGTTCTATCAAGCGTTACTTGAATAAATGCAGACATGGAATAGTTCAGCTTTATGGAATTTAAAACAGCACGATAACGCTCAATATAGCCTTCTTTTTCTAAGCGTCGAACTCGGTCTAAACAAGGACTAGCGCTTAAATTGATTTTTTTCGCTAAATCATTATTTGAGATTCGGCCATCTTTTTGTAAAGTGTCTAATATCATTAGATCAATACGGTCGAGTGCTCGAGTTTTAATTGCATTCATGGTTTAGAACTTATGGTGGTTAAACATTATTTTTGCATTATAAAGTACTGCGAAAGTAAAGAATATACCAATATCTTTTTCAATTAATTCTATAAAGTTACTTTCAACGCTTTGTATACTTTGCAAGTGGGTTTGTTGGCGCGAAAGTACCTTAAACAGTAACAGCTGAAAGTATAGCTTTGCACTCTAGCGCGAATATAAAATAGAAAATCATAAAACAAGTTCAAAGTGACTGAAAAATGGCTATATTTCGTTTGAAAATGCCTTTACTTCAACAAATATGATTCTGTTTCAACTGCAGGCATAGGTTTCGCATAATAGTAGCCTTGCCCGTAACGACAAGCCATTGCGGTTAACAGCTGTGCATCACATAAATTTTCAATACCTTCTCCAACAGTACTCATTTTCAAATTAGTTGCTAAGTCTATAATGGTTTTTATGATAGCCTGATGATTGTCATGTTCATGTGCATTATTAATGAACGATTGGTCTATTTTCAATATATCAATCGGAAAACGATGTAAGTAACTTAAACTTGAATAACCAGTACCAAAATCATCAAGCAAAATTTTCACACCGAGTGCTTTTAATTCATTCATATTTTTTAACACAAGAGCACTATTTTCTAATAATGCCCGTTCTGTTAGCTCTACCCTTAACTGGCTTGGTTTAATACCGACACGTTTTATAATTTTTTCAATATCAGCGGGCAGTGTTGCACTAAAGAAGTGATCACCATATAAATTACAACTTACGTATAAATCATCTCGGCCACAGGACTTATCCCATTGTTTTAACTGTAGGCAGGCTTTTTCTAAAATTAGAAAATCGATTGCCATCACCAAGTTAGTTTCTTCGGCCAGAGGAATAAAGTCATTAGGAAAAACAAAACCTCGTTTTTCGCTTTGCCAACGAGCGAGAGCTTCAAAGCCTACAACCGCTTCGGTTTTTAAATTTACAATCGGTTGAAAATACGGAGAAAACTCTTTATTTTCAATGGCATCACGAATATCAGCTTCTAACTTTAAAGCGTACTGAACTTTCTTACGCATGCTTGAGTCAAAAACTTCAAAACGACCTTTACCTTTATCTTTGGCGTGATACATAGCCGTGTCGGCATCTCTAAGCATAGTTTCAGCAGTGTCATAGCGTGCATCATTAAATAACACTCCAATGCTGGTACCAATAAAGATGCTTTGATTTTCAATAATAAAGGGAGCAGCTAAAAAATCTGTAATTCGCTGAGCAATTTCATAAGCGGTATCGTTAGAGTCAAGGTCTTCAATTAAAATTAAAAACTCATCTCCCCCTAAACGAGCCACAGTGTCTTTATCTCTTACCAGTATTTTTAGTTCTTTCGCTATTTCTTGTAACAGTAAATCTCCCGCATGATGCCCCAAACTATCATTAACAACTTTAAAGCGATCAAGATCTAAAAATAACACCGCAAACTTTAAATCTGCTTTGCGTTTATTGCAGGCTATTGCATGATTCAATAAATTAATAAACAAGGTACGATTAGGTAAGCCCGTTAATATATCGTGTGAAGCCGTATGCTGTAATTTTTCTTCAACTTGCTTTCTTTGTTTGATCTCATCTTCTAATGCCATTGTTCTGAGCTTTACTTGCTGCTCTAGAAGTACATGAGATTGATGCTCAAATTCCAATAATTCACGACGTTTAATTGCTGAAGATACATGCTGGGAAACAAATTTCAATAACTCTGCATCTTGCTCGGTAAAGGTAGTCGTTAAATTATAGCTTTGTAATACCATTGCACCTAAAACGACACCTGAGTCTACCAGTGGTATGCCTAACCAAGACTTAGTCTCTTTGTCAGGTGCTCTAGTTTCACCTTGTTGATGCAAAGCAAGCATTTGCGAATAATTAAGTAGTTTAGTTTCACCACAACGAATAATATATTCGGTATAACCATCTCCTAATCTTCTTGATTGAGAGTCAATTTCTGTATTTGTAGAGTTTTGATCTAAGTAATAAACGAAAGATAACATTTTCGTTTTTTGATCATACTTAGTGATATAAAAATTTTCAGCATTTATTAGCTGGCCAACAATGTTATGAACCATTGAATAAAAATGATCAATATGAATCGTAGCGTCATTCGTTAATTCTGATATTTTAAAAAGCGATTCTTGCAATAACTCAGATTTTTCTCGTTCTCTAATTTGCTGCATAAGTTCACGAGTTCGAGAATTTACCGCGTTTTGTAAACGTTCATGATCTTGTAATCGGGTCATCGCCGAAACGATATGTTGAGCAGTAAATTCCATTAACTCAAGGTCAACCGTTTGGTAACGAACTTCTTCAGTATAACTTTGTACTGCCATTACCCCAATAACCAAGCCATTATTCAATAAGGGCACACCCAGCCAATCAGTACTGTCTGCACCGACACGTTTAATGGATTTATCATTTAATAGTTTTGTAACAACATCAGGGGTTGCTAACAAAGAGGCTGCGGTTTCAATTACATAACATGTCATCGAGCCCGCTAAGTCTTCGAGGGGAAATTTACCTACAGGGTATTCATCTTTTTCATCCACATGATAAACAAACTCTAATGTAGAAAATGTTTGGTCGTATAAAGCCACATAGAAGTTTTCAGCCCGCATAATAGAGGCAAAAGACTGGTGAACTTGTTCAAAAAAAATGCTTAAGTCCGCACAGTCATGTGATAACTGGTTTAGTTTAAAAAGTGCCGTATAGCGATCTTCGAGATCACGATATTTTTTGAGTAAAGTAATAGACTCTTTTGCTAGCAGATTCTCATTTTCAGACAAACTGTTAAGTTCATTATTTGATGGTTCAGTCATACAACACATTTGAGATGAAGAAATTTTCTGAGCCACATAATGACCATAATTAAGTGAAATATCCACTAAGGGAAGAAAATATTAATACTTAATCCCCTTATAATAAAAAAGGAGCACAAGGCTCCTTTATCATTTATGACTTAAATATGAAGATATTACTTGTGGTAAGGCTTACTTAATCTATGAACCGACTCAATAAAGTGGCCTGCATGTTCAGGATTCACATCAGGGTGAATCCCGTGACCTAAATTAAATACATGACCAGTTCCACCTTCGCCAAAGCCAGCAAGTATTTTTTCAACTTCTTGTTCAATGCGAGGTAAAGGTGCATAAAGCATTGAAGGATCCATGTTGCCTTGTAAAGCAACCTTGTCGCCAATACGTGCTTTCGCATTTTCAATATCAATGGTCCAATCAAGAGCGACAGCGTCACAACCTGTAGCCGCAATAGACTCTAGCCACATACCACCATTTTTAGTGAATAAGGTTACAGGCACTTTACGCCCGTCATTATGACGAGTTAAACCGTCAACAATTTTTGCCATATACTGTAATGAAAATTCGTTATAGTCGCGTGGTGATAAAACGCCACCCCAGGTATCAAATACCATTACCGATTGTGCGCCGGCAGCAATCTGAGCGTTCAAATAAGAAGTTACAGAATCTGCTAACTTGTCTAATAACAGATGTAATGTTTTTGGTTCCGAAAACATCATTTTCTTTATTTTTGTGAAAGCTTTAGAACTGCCGCCTTCAATCATGTATGTCGCTAATGTCCATGGGCTACCAGAAAAGCCAATCAAAGGGACTTCACCCTTTAGTTCTTTACGGATAGTACGCACGGCATTCATTACATATTGTAATTCAACTTCAGGATCTGGAATGCCAATTTTTTCTATATCAGCTTTACAGGTAATAGGACGCTCAAATTTCGGTCCTTCACCCGTTTCAAAATATAAACCTAATCCCATCGCATCTGGAATGGTTAGAATATCACTGAATAAAATGGCAGCATCAAGCGGAAAACGACGTAATGGCTGAATAGTTACTTCACATGCAAGATCTGCATCGCGACAAACTGACATAAAATCGCCAGCGTCTTTGCGAACTGCGCGGTATTCAGGTAAGTAGCGCCCAGCTTGTCTCATCATCCAAACTGGCGTGTAATCTACAGGCTGTCGCAAAAGTGCGCGTAAATAAGTATCGTTCTTTAATTCAGTCATGAAGTATCTTCCCATTTTTATATGGGCGCATTCTATCATTAGCAATTTTTTGGGTCTATGTTCTAAATCAATTCTTACATGGAATATTGAATATTTTAATAATAATAATTAATAAGAGATAAAGTTATCAGCGACTTAATAATAATCGTTTTAAACATTGTAATAAAAGTCACTTTGTACGAAAAAAGTCGTGGTATAAATGCTCTATTAAAGTTGTTGCGTTAGCTTTTTCCCTTTGCTATAAATTGTCCCGCGTTAAGAAGAACACCAAATAAAAATAATAATAAGAAAAGAAATAACTAAAAAGAAGCTAGTATAAACTAGACCTATAGCGAGCAATTCAAGCCTTACACTTTGTAAGGCTTTTTTATTACCTAAAGAATAATAGGCCTTAATGTACAGAGGTTGTAGAGCAACGACATGGA